>Ga0315280_10000523_pt1 | contig 71166 bp, 53 predicted proteins | sample YL17G06_40_MG_FD_203697 | JGI IMG/M metagenome (GOLD analysis project Ga0315280, IMG submission 203697) | Sediment microbial communities from Yellowstone Lake, YNP, Wyoming, USA - YL17G06_40 | ecosystem: Environmental > Aquatic > Freshwater > Lake > Sediment | place: USA: Wyoming | collected... | reverse complement strand
TTCCGCCTCCGGGCCGCTGGGTCGGCGGTCATAGACCGCCGCTACAGATTCGGGTAGGAACTTGAGGGCTACGAGGCGACCGAGCTTGGTGTCCTCGGCCTTATAGACCACACCCATGCCACCGCCACCCAGCTTCTCCACAATGCGGTAGTGGGAAATCGTCTTGCCAATCACCGGAGGGGCCTTCCTTGTTGCCATCTTAGGCCACACTTGTAGGCAAGTCAACGCGGAGTGAAATGGTGTCAAGCAGTCTCGGGGCTGGGCCCGGGATTACTCCCGGTTCTCGTTCACCGTTTTGTCCCTGTGCTATAAAGACAGAACGAACACCATGCGGCTGGGAGTGTCAATCCCAGTCCGCCCAGGAGAGTGACCATGCGCATCGCGTCAGGCTTGTTAGGTGTCCTCATTCTTGTCGGAGGAGTGCACGTTAGGGGCAAGGGGCAAACCTCGGACAAGGCTTTCACTACGCACCGTCCTGCACATACCTACTCGATTGTGGCACGCGACCCTGCCACGGGCGAGATGGGTGTCGCCGTGCAGTCGCACTGGTTCTCTGTGGGCTCAATCGACCTGGGGGGAAGCGGGAGTGGGTGTGGTAGCTACGCAGTCGTTCGTCGATCCGAGCTACGGGCCGCTAGGCCTCGCGCTGATGAAAGGCGGGCACACAACTGAGCAAGCCCTAGAGGCGCTAAAACGTGCGGACCCCCGCTCGGAGGTCCGCCAAGTGGCGATGCTCGATGTGAACGGGAACATCTCTGCCCACACGGGTGGGAAATGTATTCCGGCAGCCGGACACATTGTGGGCGAGAACTTTGCCGTGCAGGCCAACCTAATGCTCAACGACAGGGTCTGGCCGGCGATGGCCGAAGCATTCCGCCGCGCCCAAGGGCCTCTGGCCGATCGCCTGCTGGCGGCGCTCGAGGCCGCCCAGAGTGTGGGTGGGGACATCCGCGGCAAGCAGTCGGCGGCCGTGCTCATCGTGAAGGGGAAATCCACTGGGCAGCCGTGGGCGGACCGGGTTATGGAGTTGCGCGTCGAAGACCATCCCGAACCTTTGCAGGAGCTGAAGCGCCTGATGCGTGTTCATCGCGCTTACGATCACATGAACCAGGGCGACTTGGCCATCGAGAGAGGCGATGCAGAAACCGCGCTGCGGGAATACAGTGCCGCCGAGTTGACGTTCCCCGAAAACCTCGAAATGAAGTTCTGGCACGCCGTCTCACTGGTGAATATCGGACGGGTAGAGGAGTCGTTGCCGCTCTTCCGGGAGATCTTTGCCCAAGACAAGAATTGGGCTGCCCTCCTGCCCCGGCTACCCGCGGTCGAGATACTGAAGGCCGACGAGAGGACTTTGCGGGAGATCTTGGCCGTCGTCAAGTAGCCACTGCCGCGCTTCAGCCAAAGGGGGACAGTTTAGGAGATCCCGGCAGACTGTAGTCTTTTAGCCTCGGTCACCCCTTGACCCGCTCTGGACTGCGTGGCATCCGCCCTGAGCCAACAACTCACCCGCCGTGTTTCTCTCTTGCCTTCAGACAACCAATCCATTTAGTTGGACCTTAGCCCACCAGTGGCGTAATATGCACTGCGATGACCCTGGGGGAAGGGCTGATCTCCGTCTGGCAAGAGGCCCTCGCCGAGGGGAGGGCCAAAGTCACGCTGGAAGGAAAGTCCTACCCCGTGACTATCTCTCGGGCGAAGAGATTGCGCATGGTGGAGTTCACCTTCGGCCCCTATCGCATCGTGGGTATTGAGCAGAACCCTGAGACAGGCTCGTCCTGGGCAGTTCTCGCGCGACAAGGAAAGAGGGTGATCCAGTACCGCTGCAAGGGGCGCTATGTTGCGAGCGTCTGCGAAGGAAAACTACTGCGCTACCCAGCTTGGAGGACTCTGGAGCTCCCAGAGTAAGGTGCTATGGACATCGGCAAGCGACTTTACGAACTACGCAAAGCCAGGGGACTATCTCAGGGAGACGTTGAGCATCGAACAGGCCTGCTGCGGTGCTACATCTCCCGCGTCGAAAACGGCCACACCTTACCGAATCTAGAAACCTTCGAGAGGTGGGCTAAGGCTCTCGACCTTGAACTCTACCAGCTCTTCTTTGTCGGGGAAGGAACGCCTCAGGCCCCGAAGGCGACAGAGAGTGGTCGCCTCAGGCCTGGAGGGAAGGAGTTGTTGAAGCTCTTCGACCGCATGTCGAAGCCAAATCAGCAACTGCTTCTTGATATGGCTCGCAAATTGGTTTCGGTAGGAAGTCGAGTGTGACTACGGCCTCTCGCCTCGATTGGCACCCGCCGAGAGGCTTGAAGGGCGGGCGTACCAAAGGGTCCTGCAAACAATCTCGGTACGTGGCAGAAACGACAAAACTGGTGTCGTTCCGTTCCTGCACAAAAAGAGTGGTCTGGTACGACTCTGATGCTTCATTTTCTCTCCATTCCGATACAGGCGTTCCAAGGGAGCAATCTTGATTATGTGGTGGGAAGGGCTGATGGCATAACGAAGTCGGCCTCGCGGCGGTCCGAAGTAAAGTGTTGCAGTGTCCACCTCAACGGCGCTCGGGCCGAAGGAGGCCGCGACGCGGGCCGGGCACTAAGCCGCCACTGCCACTCTGAAAGGGATGGCTACGCGGGGCTCGAACCCGTGTCGCACTATATCGGCTATTCGTGACGCAAGGCGACGCTGGGTTCGACGCGCGCGGCCCGGCGCGCCGGAACATATCCGGCCAGGGCGGCTACCGCCAGCAGGAACAGCGAGACGCCCACGAACACGGCCGGGTCGGTGGCGCTCACACCGTACAGCATTGAGCGCAGCAGGCGTGTCAGGGCCAGGCCTCCGGCGACGCCGACGGCAACGCCCACGCCGCCGAGCAGCACCGCCCGGCCGACCACCATGCCCGCGATACGGCCGCGCTCGGCGCCCAGCGCCATCCGGACGCCGATCTCGCGCGTGCGGCGCGTCAGCGAGTACGAGATGACGCCGTAGATGCCGACGGCCGCCAGCAGCAGCGCCAGCAGGGCGAAAGCGCCGAGCAGCGCGACCGTGAACCGCCGTTCGCGAGTGGAATGCGAGATGCTATCGGTGAGGGTGCCGATGTCCGAAACCGGCAGTTCCTTGTCCAGCTCACGCACGGCGGCGCGGATGGTAGGTGCGAAGCGCATCGGATCCAGCGTGGTTCGCAGCACCAGCGCCATCGTGGCGTCAGGGGTCTCCGCATGCGGTACGTACGACTCCATGTCCGGCTCTTCGGCCAGCGAAGTCTGCCGCAGATCGGTAATCACACCGACCACCGTCACCCAGTGCTCCTTGCCGTCGCCGAACCGTTTTCCGACCGGGTCCTGGTTCGGCCAGCAGCGTCGCGCCATGGCTTCGTTGATGATCGCGACCGGGGGGCCGGAAGGGTCGTGCGCGTTGAAGAAGCGCCCTTTGAGCAGCCGGACCTGCAGCGTCTGGAAGTACTTCGGATCGATGCTCCGCTGGAACACGATCAGTTTCTCGCCGGGCCGGGGCGGAGGCGCCCCCTCGACCGTCACGTCACCGCCGCTCTTCGAGTAGCTGAACGGCAGGTGCGACACCATACCGGCCGATTTCACGCCCGGCATCGCCTCGAGCCGCTCGAGCAGTGCCCGGAAGAAGTTCACGCGCTGCGTTGGCTGGGAGTAGCTCTCGCCGGGCAGCGTCAGATAGGCCGTCAGCACGCCGTCGGGGTTGAAGCCGGGGTCCACTGCCTGCAGCCGCACCAGGCTGCGGGCGGTGAGCGTCGCGCCGATGGCGAGCAGCAGCGCCAGCGCGACTTCCACGACGACCAGGGCCGCGCGGAGGCGGCTGCGCCGCACCCCTTCGCCGACCCGGCCGCCCTCCTGCAGGTTCTCGGCAAGGTTAGTGTGCGCGGCCGCGAGTGCCGGTGCCAAGCCGAACAGCAGGGTGGTCAGCAATGCCGCGCCGAGCGTGAACCAGAGCACCGGCGCATCAATCGCTACGGTCTCCTGAAACGGCAGGTAGGCGGAGCCCGCAGCCAGCGCTCGAACTCCGCCCCAGGCCGCCAGCAGCCCCAGCGCGCCGGCCATCAATCCGAGCAGCGCGCTTTCGGTGAGCAGTTGCCGGATGATGCGGCCCGGGCTTGCGCCCAGCGTGCTGCGGATGGCGATCTCCCGCTGCCGCGCTGCGGCCCGCGCCAGCAGCAGGTTGGCCACGTTCGCACACGCGATCAGCAGCACCAGCCCCACGGCGACGGCCAGCACCACCACGCTCGAGCGCACGTCCCGCACGTAGTAGTCGCGTAGCAGCCAGACACGCGCGCCCCAATCCTTGGGGTAGTGGGTTTGCTCGACCCAGCGGCGGCAAAGGACGTCGACCTCGGCCTGCGCGGCCTCCACCGAAACGCCGGGCTTCAGACGCGCGTGGACCCCCACCGACGGCTCACCCTGGACGCGCGCTGTGCTGGCGGCGATGGGCGTGTAGACGTCGACCTCGCGGGCGTAAAAATCGAAATTCGCCGGCAGGATTCCCACCACGGTGTAGCTGTTGTGGTCGAGCACGATCGGCCGGCCAATCAGCGCGCGGTCGCCGCCAAAGCGCCGCTGCCAAAGATGGTGGCTCAGCATCGCGACGCGTGGCGCGCCCGGTTGGTCTTCCTCGGGCAGGAACTCGCGGCCGAGCGCCGGCTCGGTGCCGATCATGGAGAGAAACCCGGCGTTCACGCGGCGCATGAACACGCGCTCTGGTTCGTCGCCCGAGGTCAGATTCATCCAACCCGGCTCGTAGGCCGACATCGACTGGAAGGATTGGCCGTGGGCTCGCCAATACTCGCCGTAGGTGTTGTACTCCACGAAAGCCCCGGAAATGTTCAGACTTGGGATCTGCGCCCAGATCGTCACCAGCCGGTCGGGGTCCTTATAGGGCAGCGGGCGCAGGAGCACGGCGTTCACGACGCTGAACATGGCCGTGTTCGCGCCGATGCCCAGCGCCAGCGTGAGCAGGACAATCGCCGTGACGCCGGGATTCCTCGCCATGGACCGGAGCCCGTAGGAGACATCCTCGAACATGAATCACCGTGGCCGCGCGCTGTTACACTTATTGACACCGCGAAGTCCGAAAAAGTTCCAGTCTGCGGTGGCAGGACAGAACCCCTTTGCTCGGGTGCGCTAGTTCAGCAAGACTGCGTCTCGAATCCGAACAAGCGGCTGCCGCACTACCCCGTTCATTGCTTCGAAACTCTCTCCCGCTAGGCGGATAACGCTAGGGGCCGAAGGACGACCCTGTGGCCGAGCGCCGAATGGGGGCACCGGGTGTTGTACTCCTCCCGCCACTGGTCGGCGGGTGGCGCGGCCCTCGCTTTTCGATGTCCGCCAGTGTAGCTTATTGAAGCACGGCCGTCCCGACCCTGAATTTTGGCTGCATTCCTTCACGGACCGCACGCCCGTGGTAGCTGCGTGGTGCCGCGTTGCCAGTGGTTCTACACACGCTGGCTGGCGCAGAGGGTTCGCACTGCGCTACTGGCTACGCCCAACGCTTCATGATTTCTCCGAAACACTCTAACCCGCTGCCCATGACGCCACCGTAACCATGGCCTGGACTCGTCCATGCGCCGGCAAGGTATAGGTTCTTGATGGGCGTCGCATGCGGCAGCCGCCGCCCATTGGAGTTGTCGAGAGTCTGGTCCCATCCGTAGATCGCACCACGATAGTTTCCCGTGTACCGCACATTGGTCAGTGGCGTTCCGATCTCTTTCACCTCAGTGGCTTTCGACAATCCTGGCAAAATTATCTTTTCCGCCTGTCGGATGAGCAGATTGGCCATGCGCTCTTTCTCGGCGCGATACGCCTGCTTGTTCCCCTTCCAGTAGTCGATCTCGTAGCGTTTCCAGTGATCAAACCCCTGCAGCGTCAGCAGGCTGACCGTGTTCTTCCCTTTCGGAGAGTACCCTGGATAGAGATTGTCGTAGAGTGTCACGCAGAACCCCGGATTGCTCAGATCGGCGTTCCGCATAGCCATGTAACTGGCTTCGAGGTCGTAACCGGGGTAGTAGAAGATTTCCGTGTCGGTTACGCCGAGCTCGTGCACCAGATTGCGTTTCAACCCGAGGAAAATCTGGAAACTGGACAGGCTGGGGGTGAAACTCTCCATCCGGGCCAGGTATTCCTTCAGGTGCTCATCTTTGTCGAGCAGGGTGTGGAACGTGTCGTAGGCATTCACATTCGACACTACGACTTTGCCCGTGTATTCATGCCGGTCGGCCGTCCTCACACCGTAGGCTGTATCGGCTTTGACCAGTATTCTGTCGACCCGGCTTCCGAGCAACACTTTGCCGCCGCGTGCTTCGATAAAGCTCACCAGCGCATTGCTTATCGTCTGGGACCGTCCCTTTGGATAGTAGCCACCCCCGGTCAGATAGGAGAACGTCGGCCCAGCGTAATAGATGCTCGCCAGTTTGGAGGGAGGTAGGCCGTAATATATCCAAAGTGACGAGATGATGGCCTTAAGCTTCGCGTCCCTGATCTTCGCGTCAACGATTTGGCCCCACGTGCTGCCGGAAAAGCGGAACAGGTGCGGATAATCCGCCGGGAAGCGGCTCATATCCACGTTGGCCTTCTTGCTGGAGAGCCGGACAATGTCCTGCGTCAATCCGTTCATGTCCTCGAAAAGAGCTTTGATCCCTTCTGTTTCGGCTGGGAAGGTCTTGGTCAGCAAGTCGATATAACCCGGCAGATTTCTGTTGGGCACACGAATATCGTGGTTCGGGAAGATGGCACGATAGAGATTCGGATGGGGGACGAAGTCGATTTCCGTAATCTCCGGGAACCCGGGTATCATGTTATGCAGGCCATTCCTCTCGCCGACGGTGGTGGAGTGCAGGGAGACGTCGAATTCAAAGCCGCCGGGGCGTTTGAAGCTGGTGGCGTAACCGCCAGGTTTGTCATGTTGCTCCAGGACCAGTGTCTTGAAGCCTTGTCGTGCGAAGGCCGCAGCACAACTCAGTCCGCCGAGCCCCGACCCGATAATCACCGCATCCAATTGGCCTTCGCCCCGAACGGCAGCGTTCGCGACCGGAAGCGAACTCCAATCAAGGGTCCCAGCAGCTATTGCCCCCACCAGTGTCTTGATGAAGTGCCTGCGTCTCCACTCAGTGTCTGACATGGCTCGCTCCTCCCATTCAGTTTCCCTGCGCAGCGTTCCGGAACTTAAAGGGCAGCTACGGGTGAATGGCCCAGCGACAGGCGCGGGCTTCTTCGTGAAATGGACGGACCGGTAAGTCTGAATAGACAGACAAAGCCTAATCCGGCAGCGCTGGAAAGGCAATGACGGCGGTCACCACGCCGGGTGACTTCGAATTGCCCACGGTAGCCAAGCTGGCCGAGCGCGTGAAGGCGTCGGGATACGAAGTGACGACAGGCGTGGACGGTTTGTCGCCATCAGCTTGGCCGTGCCAAACCACGCCATGTGGAGGTCGTGACCCAGCGCTGGCGTGGCACGCTAATGCTGATCGGTCAACCGACGGAAGAAATCAGTGCGGGCGCAAGGGCCATGCTCCAAGATGGGCGTGGACGCCACGCGCAAGTGGCCCAGCGAAGGCTTCACCCGCCCTTGGCCGGACGAAATCAAGATGGACGCGGACATCAAAAAGAAGATCGACGCCCTGTGGTCGAAGTTAGGCCTGTAGCGCCGACCTTTAGGTCGGCAAGCTCTGGGGAGCGGTTGTCAATGACACAAAGCCACGAGCCGCAGAGTTCAAAGACAACTCTGCGCTACCTCGCTTCTCGCTCAGTGGGTTCGCATCAGTTCGACTAACCGCGTGGTTTGCGGCTTATCCGACCTGCTACCTGCCCCTCGCGCTCATTCTCCCTTTGCATCTCGGTTCTCCGCTCGCGGTCCTGGAGCATCTGGGCGGCTTTCTTGATAAAAGCGCCAGTGGAAATAACGTGGTCGCCTAGCTCGATCTCGACCAATTCTTGAGGCTCCAAGAACGCCGCCATAAACTCTTCGAGAACCTGGCGGGCTAAGGCGGTTCCCCTCCCTGGGTAATTGAGCCGCCTCCTGAAGTCATTGTGCCAGAACGCCAGGGCCTTTGGCGGAAAGGGAATTCCAAACTGAGATCGGACAAGACCGCTACCGACCGTGCGCTTCTTCGTGTTCATCGCTGGTTGTCATGCCTCCGTCTGCCCTATACATCTGTATAGCACATTTTCGCTGTGATGCGACGAAAATCCTAACGGCCATACTCTTTAGTGAAGGTATTGTAGTCCGTGTTATGCTTGACATACGAGCAGTGTTCGTATAGCATATTCTGGATGCGGAAATGAACAGGCTCGACGTATAGCTTTGCGAGGGAGGTGATCCGATGCCAGGAATATATCTTCGAACTGACATACTAGAGGAGGCATGCAGAAACGCCGAATTCGTTGACGACCGTATTAACCGTGCCCAAAATGATCCGTACGAGTGGAAGTGGGTTATTCTTGGCTTGCATGGCGCGCTGCAAAGCGTCATGGCTGCAGCCCTGCGGGATTCAGCCGGCATTAATGTCCTGCGCCCGAGAATCAGAAGAAGGTTGTTGAAGGCTTTACAAGAAAATGGCGCCAGGCCAGACGAGCGCCTAGACGACTTCTTACGTCTTTGTTATCCGGTTCCTTGCATTCGATTCTAGGAACATCCTGTGGGCCGATGGCAAAGGCAAACGTTTCAGTGACACCCTTTCCCGAATTGATAGCTGTGCGGCCTCACTGAAAGCGTCCTACAGCGGATAGCACCCCGCCGGGTGGCGCCCACATCGTTGTGATCGCTCCTAGCCTACGCGTGAAGGCCAGGAGGGCCGGAAGAATTTGGTCTCGCAGGCTGGCGCAGACCTTTTCAGGTCTGCGCGCGAAAGCGTTGAGAACCGCAGAACCACAGGGTATGCGCCACCCAACGACCCGACCAGGCCCCGAGGATGCCAACCTGCGGTAATCGCGATCCATACAAGACCTCTAAGTTGCGGCCCCTGATGTCGTCCAGCAGCGTCAGATTCTGCCCCCAGAATCAGTGCGGGTTAGTTGGCACAGGTTTTCGGCACAGGAAGTCTGAGGTCTGTTTGGGCGATAGATCCCCATCGCGCCAATAATGGTTTAACTGCCTGACCCGCGAATGCATGCTGCATATTCTCCGCATCACTCTTGGTAAGCCTCCCTATCGTCAGCGAACCGCAGGGGTGACTAGCGACCCCGTTCCACTACAATTTCACTACAGTCGGGCCCTTTATGGCTTGTCTGGGGACGGCGCGGTTCCCTCTATCATGTCGGAATAAAAAGGAAAACGATGGTAGGCCTGGAGGGATTCGAACCCCCGACCCACGGTTTAGGAAACCGTTGCTCTATCCTTCTGAGCTACAGGCCTGCCGCGAAAGCACCTGGAGGTTGTGCTCTCTTCTCAATGGGTACCATCAGTGGGTCGGACATGTCCACCACCGCTGAGTTGCCTGCCTAGCTCCTGCATCGAATCTTCCTGCAGCAGTTGAAGTGTCTGGATTGGAGGACCCAGTTGGAGATCGTCTGGCATTCTGGGGCAGGGGGTAATCCCGCTCGTTAGGTTGCCCGGAAGTCGCAGAGGCAGTTATTTTGGTGCGGGCGCTTTCATAGGCTCAAAGTCGTGGGCTTCGGGTTCGCAGAGGACCCCTGGGCCTGGGGCAAAGCGAGAGCTAGACGACAATTAGTGCCACAGGGCATTTTTGTCAGATCTCTGTCTTTTCTGCTTCCAGTTGCGGTAGTACTTTGGTACTCTTTCATTCAAGGTTAAGAAGAGCTAATATCCCGGGAGTCTGCTACATGAACTGCTCCGCTCATGCGCTGGTGGCAAGGCGTGTAATATTCTGAGTCAGATGCACATGGCGCGGAGAAGGCACTCGGAAACCGGGAAGACCGCACGGGCGAGGTCCGGGGAGGGATCATCCCATGTTAGCTGATATAAAAGGCTGGCTTATCAAATCGGAACTCCTGAGCTCGGCAGAAGTGGAAACCCTCGCGGAGAAGGCCCGTCAGAACAGCGAGCCCCTATGGGAAACTCTGCTCCGGGAGAACAAGATAACCGAGACTTGGCTCGCCGACATGTACTCCCAGCGGCTGAAAATCCCGCTGGTTGTGCTGTCAGCCGACTTGATCGACTCTGAAGCAGCCCATCGCATTCCCGAGACGCTAGCGCACAAGTACATGTGTGTGCCTTTCGCGTTTGGAGGGCGCGTCTTGAAGGTGGCCTTTGTCGATCCTGCCAATCTGGCGGCCATTCAGGCCGTTGAGTTTTTTACGGGATGTAAGGTCCAGCCCCATGTGGCTACTCGAACGCAAGTGCTGGAGGTCATTGAAAGCAACTTCTCGCGGTCAGAGGCCGTGGACGTCATTGACCAAGCCACTGTGAGTACCGACGTGCAGATTGTTCCCCTGGCCCAAGATCTTGATTTGGACGAGGACGCCCACCTCCGAGCCTCCAAGATTCCCCCCATTGTCAAGCTCGTTAATCTGGTTCTAACGGAAGCTCTCCGCGTGCATGCGAGCGACATCCACATCGAGCCTACTGAGCACGACATTCGCATCCGGTTGCGCGTGGATGGGGTGCTGCGTGACTTCCTGCGAGCGCCCAGCTGGCTTCATGCCGGGCTGACGACTCGCTTGAAGGTCGTTACCAAGCTTGACATCGCCGAAAGGCGGGTACCGCAGGATGGCCGCTTCAAGGTACGCCTTGAACATAGGGTCACGGACGTGCGCCTCTCGACGCTGCCCACTCAGTTCGGGGAGAAGGCGGTGATGCGGCTGCTCGGGTCGAGTGAGGGCGTGCCAAGTCCGAGCCAGTTGGGTATTTCGGAAAAAGCTTTGGGAACGGTGCTTGAGGCGGTTTCGCAGCCTCAGGGCATGATCATCGTGACGGGGCCCACGGGCAGCGGGAAAACCACTACCCTCTACTCACTCCTCAATCGTGTACGGTCTAACGAAGTCAGCGTGGTGACGGTGGAAGACCCCATTGAGTATCAGCTGGAGGGTGCAAACCAGGTCCAGGTGAATCTCAAGACGGGGCTCACCTTTGCCAGTTGCCTCCGCTCCATCTTGCGCCAGGATCCGGATGTTATCTTGGTGGGAGAGATCCGTGATCGGGAGACGGCCGAAATCGCCTTCCACGCTGCTATGACCGGGCACTTGGTTTTGACCACGCTTCACACCAACAGTTCTATTGCCACCATCATGCGGCTCCTGGATTTGGGTGTGGACCCCTTCGTGATCACCTCCTCAGTGACGCTTATCATGGCGCAACGCCTGACCCGGGTGATTTGTAATCAATGCCGCGAGGTTTATATGCCCGTCCCCCGCGTCCTGAAAAGGCTCAAGTGGAATGACCCAGATTTCGCCTTTTCTCGGGGGAAAGGCTGCAAGGCTTGTCATGGAACGGGGTTCCAGGGTCGGATCGGCATCTATGAGGTTTTGAACATGACCCCCGGCATCCGGGCAGTGATCAACGAAAAGGGGTCAGAAGCAAAGATTCGCAATGCAGCGCTTAGTTCGGGGTTCATTCCGTTACTGCAAGATGCCCGAGAGAAGATTCACAGTGGCATTACCTCACCGGATGAGGTGCTGCGGGTTATTCAGTCGACTGACGAGCCCGAAACCTCCTGCACCCGTTGTGGTCGGCCCGTGCCCGCAGAGACTGGGAGGTGCTTGCATTGTGCAGACCCAGTCCAGCTCCGCTGCACGTCGTGTGGCCGGGAGCTTTCCCTGGATTGGCTAGCCTGTCCGCGCTGCGGCACCCCTGTTCTTCGAGAGCGGACACAACTGGCTTTGTCTCAGGCACTCAACGCGGCAGTCGGTTTGACCAGCTCTCCACGAGGGCGCGCAAAGAAGGACCCTGGCACGGTGCAATGATCCCTGCTCCGCCGTATGCAAGGAACCCCTGACCTCGCGCTTCCAAAGGCGAGGCTCGCGCAGGCAGGCCAGCAAATCTTCCTGAGTGAGCCTGGCAAGTGGTTTCGAACTCACTGATTCAGGACGAAGTCCTGCGTAAACTCCAATTTGGCCCCAGGAGCCGCGTCGCTGCGGCGCACGAAGGGACCCTCCAGCCTCTCCCCAAAACGACCCACCACCCGCAAGACAGTAGGCGGCTGCCAGCGCTCCCCAAAGGTCGCGCGGATTCGAGCCTGGTAGGATGCCAAGGCGAAAGGCTTGCCGCGTTGGAGGAGTGGTCGAGTCGCGAAAAACCCCTGCGAAACCGTGACCGGGTAGTCCACCGCCACCAGAACCCCGCCGGCGTAAATCTGCGCCTCCAGAGTGGTTCCGTCAGGCAGGTTGCTTCGCCCGCCCACCCGCAAGTCCCCCATCTCGCTTCGCCGGAATTGAAGTTCAAAACGGGGAATAATTCGACCCACCGGATGATCGAGGTACCGGGTTATTTCATCAGATTCCGCTCGCTGGCGCCGAGCCCGCACCTGCCACGACCAGATGTCCAGAGCCCCACCGAGTACCATAACCGCCAGCATGACAGCCGCCCCCTGCCGGCTGATCAATTTCCGTCGCACAGAAAGAGGCTTTGGGGCCAGCTCGGAAAGGTCGATGTCCTTAAGGATGCTCCAGGTGCCGTCGGGCTTGCGGCGGTAAATAACCCCGGGCGCATCCAGGGGACAACCGCACCGACTGCACGCTTGGTGGGTTGCTTCCTGGGTAAACCCGCAGGAAGGGCAAAGCGCCGAGTTGTTGGGAGGAGAAGAACGTCCAAACATCGGACTAGTCGCACAACCTTATTGTGACCGGCGTCGGGTCGGCGTGATGTATTCTACGCATTCCGGGGATTTCCCACAATGGAGGGCGGGAACCACCGGACGCGAACCTATGGCACATTGGTTGGCTAAAGATCCGGGGTTTACCTTGGTGGAGGCTTTGGTGGCCCTCACGTTGCTGGCCGTCTCTCTCCTCGGACTAGCCATGTTTTTCCCATTGCAAATCCGCCTGGGCACCACGAGCAGGATATCCAGCGAGACTGCTAAGGTGGCCCAAAGAGAGCTCGATCAAATCCGTACGAATGTTTTCTCTCCCTCCGGTTCTTTTACTGATACGGACGGCAATGTTGTGGATGTAGGGTGCGCGGGAACACCCGAAACAAGTTGTGGTAACCCGCTCACCTCCGGAGGGCAGATTGACTTCTCCCTTCCTCCTCCCGTCGGCTATTCCGTGCAGTTGTCGGATTCCTCGGGGCAGCTTTACTCTGTCCGGTGGAACATCACCGTGACCGTCAACGACAACAGAAAGATCATTCTGGCGAGTAAACCTATTAGTCCTCCAGGCGGCCTTGCGCGCACGGTCCAGCTGCAAACGCTGATGGCAAGATAAGAGATGCAAAGAGCACACTCGCCCATGGACGACACACGAGCCACTCCAGGCGCTCCGATTCTGCCCTTGGAGACGGGGGAAGCAGGATTCAGCCTTGTCGAACTTTTGATCGTCCTATTTGTCGTCAGCCTGTTAACGGCCATCGCCCTCAACATTGTGATGGAGGCAAACAGGAGTCTGCATAATAGACTAAGCTCCTCTACGTTAGCGGACACAGGGCTTACGGCGCTGAGCCAGATGTCCCGGGAAATTAGGATGGCGGGTTTCCCCTCCGATAAGTGTTTTTCGGCTTCCGCCGTCTCGACGTACCCGGGGATTGTGGCCACTTCGTTTGTCACCGCCTCCAGCTATGACCTGATATTCGAAGCTGACATCAACGACGATGGACGTGTGGAACGGATTGAGTACGTGATCCCTCCCGGTTCGACGACGATCACGCGGCGCTCGACCATGAAAAATGCAAACGGGACGCTGGCAACGTGGACTACACTCTCCACAACTCTGTTGACTGATGTGCGGAACCGGGTTCAAGGACAACCAGTGTTTACCTGGGATGTCGATCCCCTGAGCACTAAACCATTTCCACAAAACATCCGAACGGTCTATATCAACGCCCTTCTAAAAGCCGGCGGCAACGAGGGCGGGGGGCCAGCGGGCGCAACGTTTTCGGCGAGTTGCCGACGCTTGAATCCTTGAATTAGGACACTCCACATGGGTGAGGAAGGAAAACAGAGCGCGTACTTGCCCTACCCTCTCGGAAGGGTTTCACCGTGCGCCCGAAGCCTGACCTGCGAAACGCGCGGGCAGAGAGGAATGGCGCTACTCTTGGCCCTGTTTGTAATGATCAGCCTCAGCGGATTGGCTTTGTCCCTCGTCCTCCTTACTGATAGCCAGATCCGTTTGGGAAAAACCGTTGAAGCCCAGACGCAGGTTTACTACGCGGCCCTGGCAGGCCTGGAGGAAGCTCGCGGGCGGCTCAATGCCACTGCTCCCGACAGCATCGTCCCATCGCTGCCGACAAACGTCACAGAAGTGCTCTACTTGGTCAACAGCAGCAGTCAAGATCCCGTGGACCCGACGAACGCTTCCTCACCTTACTACGACGACGAGTATGCCCAGGAATTCAGCGGGGGCTTCACCGCCGCCACGGTTCTTCCTTCTGTGGCAAGTGACCAGCCAGGTGCAGGCACGGCTTCTGCCATTCCTTACAAATGGGTCCGCATTACTCTGAAGACGGAGTACTCCTCCCACCAGGACGTCGATCAGAATGGCGTCCTGGATAGCTCGACCTCCATTAGTTCGGATGGATGGCACCAGGATCTTTCCACCCACATGACCAACGGGGTACCAGTCTATAAGCTGACGGCGCTTGCAGTGGGCCCCTCGCACATTCGAAAATTGGTTCAGGCTGAAGTAGCCGCCCCGGGCAGGCTGAATGCCTCGGCCAGCCTGGCCACAGCGGCCTCGGCACACCTGCACGGGTTGGGAGGCGCGGCCGGGTACAATCTTTCCGTGGACGGCTCCGACGCCTGCGGTGTGCAAACGACGCCTCTTCCCGGAATTATCGCCGGCGGAACCGTTACCCTCGACAGGGCAACGGTCACTCCCAATTTCTTGCAGAACGTTTCGCCTTTTCCACAGTCCGCATCCAGCCTGATCAGTGCCTTGCGTGCCTCTGCGACCCCTATCCTGAACGCTGACCCTACCCACGTCACACTCGCGTCTGGGGGCACCGCATATGTCGGCACCAATGCCGTCCTGGGAACTCAGCCCTCAGGTACGACGCCTGCACAACCTGCGGTCGTATATTCTGACAAGCCCTTAATGTTCACGAGCGGAACAACTACAGGGGATGGAATCTTGTTGGTTGATGGAGACCTGTTCGTGAGTGATGGCTTCAATTATCGAGGAATGATAGTCGTGGATGGCACTGTAACCCTGGTGAGCCACACCACGTATGGCATTTCTATCAGTGGGACCCTCGTCAGTTCAGGTGATCTCTCAGCGCATTCTACAGACAGTGCTTCCACCCCCTTGACGATCAAGTACGATTCCTGCGCAGCGACGGATGGCGCTCAAGTCCTGCCTAAGACCATCCTCGCCTATAAAGAACTCAGTTACTAAAGGATGTTACTGCCAACCTTCGCATGATTATGATGGACTGCCCTAACCATCCCGGAGGGCTCGCGTGGGCCCCCCGGTCTAGAAATCGGGCTTCCTAGAGATTTCATCCCCCCTCCCCTCTTGAACAGTTTCCCCTTCAGCTCCCGATGATTCCGGCAGTGCTCGCGTCATTTCCTCGGCATAATCAGGCAAGAGCAAGTCGCCACCATCCGGTTGACTTAGGTCGTGTGTGCGGCGAAAGTATTCAAACGCTTCGCAGAATCGACGCTTGGTCTGTGCCTCCCACGCAAAGTCTCGCGACTGAAGCGTGTAGAGTCCGCCGCATACCCGAACGGCATAGGCACTGGCCCCGTCAAGCCGTGGCGCCTAACGCATTTCACCGTCGCAGCCTTGAGGCACGGGATGATCTCCCGGCTCGAATGACCACTTGCGAAGATAGGCGTCCAAACTCTGCCACGCCAATGCAGCTTCCAATTCCAGATCGCCCTTAGTGTGGTGCTCAACATGCTTCAGGATGTCCGCGATTCTAGGCATGAACGGACATTGTTCCAGGACCCGGTCACACGCCCGTTAGAGAATATTCGGCGGCAGATGATCCAATTTGAGCGCATAGATCGCCGTATCTTCCGGCGTCCGATCGGCAACGCGATAGTGTCTCGTGTACACTTTGAGCCAAAAGTTAAGCACGTCGCCCGAGGACCGTATCGATTGCGGCATCGTTCCGGGCAATTCTGCTTTGACGAGCATTTCCTTCTCCTGAATCCATGAAACAGTCGAACCATCGCGGCGAGCAAAAGAATCCTAGTGATCCCCCTTGCTTTCGCAGAAAGGGATCCCCGCTTTCCATGTGTATGACCCAGCGGCACTTGAATTCGTCGAATGTGAGGTCCGGCCGTCGCTTCAATAGATCGGCCAATCGTTTTTAATCTCCGGGACCCCAACTTGGCGGCTGAGCTTTCCGGTGTTTGAAGTCTTCAAAAACGAAAGTCTTGAATTGGACAAAACGCGGATCGACAGGCTTCTCACGGCGCCCCAGCGCCGTAGCTCTCTTCTTACTTCCACTTTTTACTTCTGGGGTACGCACAGTGCCCCCGGTAGCGGCACCCACAGTAGCGGTGGAATCGAGAGTACCGCCGGTCAGAAGTATGTTTTCATCGGGAATCTCGGGACGGAATCTCTGGACGGTAAAACCGGCCATTTTCTTGCGGCCGCACGGAACTCATCCGAATTAACCAGCCTCGGGCAATCAGACCCCGCCTGACTCGCCGGATAAGATCAAAGTTCATTCCCGTCCATTCGGCGTTCTTTTTGACTGACAGCCAAGCCAAACCGTCACCATTCCGACTGAAAAAATAGACGGTGAGAAGTTTGAACTCTGGATATGTCAGTTCATGCGCCCGCTCGCGCAAAGCCCAGGGGACGTCCTGAGCTGGAATTTCCCACTTCACATCAGCACCCCTGGGCGATAATTTTTCGCAATGTCCCCGCCGAGATTAATCTCCTTCTTCCGACGCGAAACGTCGGAATCTGACCTGCCCAAATGCTCCACCAGAGCGTAGCTCGGTGAACCTTCAATGTGCGTGCCGACTCATCGACCGTGTATGCCTGAAGGTCGGTCGGGTCGCTTGTCGCTTTCTCTCTTCCGGTCACTGGCACCTCCCCAAAATAGCTTGCACTCAAACATACCCTAAGATAGACGAGAATGGCTCTATATGAAGACGGAGAAAGAATAGAGCGGGAGGTCGCGCAGAATCACGATGAGTCAAATTAGAGCACTCAAAAAGGTCGCTTCCTGATTAAACTAGCGAACCTACGGGATGAGTTCTCTGCATGGAATCGGTTTCTCGAGCGACATGGTGAACTTCTGCCAGCATCGAGAGAAACTGTTGAGGAATGGATCCGGCAGTTCCAGTTCGTGTCCAAGTTCGTCCCCGCGGGAAAGATCGAAGTCGATGACTTTCCTTGGGACTGGAAGGAAGCGCCCCGATGGGCGATGTTGCGGTTTCTCTATTTAGCGCGAGAAGCCACACGTTACATTTGGCAAGCCGATAGTCTGAGAACGCGACGTTGGGGCGTTTTCGTAATCTTGCTCCAAATCAATCGAGACTTTGCGGGCAAATCGGGCTATTCAAAACCCTTGGATATTCCGCTTCACCCGCCCCCCCAAGGCCCATTCGAAGAAATCCTCTGGTATCTGTTCGAGAATCGGTCGCCTCCATGTATGTGCGAGAATCCAGATTGTGTGAGTCGGTATTTCTTTGGAGTGCGCCGAAGTCGAAAATTCTGTTCGGATGACGGCGCGATATACGGCCCAAAGGAATGCCAAAAACTCTACTGGAAGAGACAGGGAAAGCAAAAGCGAAAAGAGCGATGGGCAAAAAAACGGAGGGAAAAAGGTCATGTCCATTCGAAAAAGAGGTAAATGGTGATGAGCCGATTTCAGCGTGGCCCGTCAACGTTTCAGGATCCCGCTCAGGACAACTGACCAACGGGAAGCAAGGCGAGTCGAGAAAGAGCGGATCGCACAAGCGAGCCAAGGAAAATTGACGGTTTCGGGCCAGCAATTCGCCCGGCTCGGAGCCATGGAAGCCTTTCGGCGAAGCCTCGCAGAGCGAACCGCGCGGCTTGCCCCGCTGAGCATCCGGACAATGCAGGAACGGGGAAAGCCTCTATGCGCCTATTTCGGGGCAACTCCGCTCGCGCGGATTGGCATTGATTCGGTGATGGGCTATGTCGCGCATCGGAAAGGCCAAGGAATCGGCAATAGAACGATCAACATGGAAATCGGCGAGCTCCGCCGTGTGCTGAAACGCGGGAAGCGCTGGCAGAGCATTGCGGATGACTGGAAGCCACTTCCCGAGCATAGCCATGTTGGACGGGCTTTGGCCCTTGACGAAAAGCTACGCCTGATTCGGACAGCCAAGAGCCGGCCGGAGTGGGACACTACACGGCTGGCGATGATGCTCGCGCCTAATACCGCAACGCGGAGTTGCGAGCTCCGGGGTTTGCGCTGGGGCGACGTGGATTTCATGGGTCGGATGCTGACCATCCGCCGAAGTAAGACGGAAGCCGGCGAGCGCCAAATTCCCTTGAACTCCGATGCTGTGGGCGCCATTCTGGAACTGCGCGAGCGGATCCGGGCCTTTTTTGGAGACAACGTTTCGCCGGATTGGCTCGTTCTCCCCCATGCCGAGGGATATTTCAAACCGGATCCAACCCGGCCTATGGGCTTGTCGGGTTGGCGAACCGCACGACGAAGTCTTACCCGAGCGGCTGGATTGCCTGGATTAAGATTTCACGATTTGAGGCATGATACCATCACCGAATTGGCCGGATGTCAAGCCTCGGACCAGACGATCATGGCGATTGCCGGCCATGTCTCGCCCCCGATGCTAGCGCATTACTGGCATGTGCGCCTCGAGGCCGAACGCCAAGCCCTAAACGGACTGGCTACGCGCTCGGGTAGTATCTCCACGACGGGTAGTGGAGCGGACGATGCTGGTACCGGTACCAGTAACTGGGGCCCGGACAATGCGAGCTAGAGTTACGTCACAAACAACGTCACAAAAAAGGATTCAGAGGGACTATCCGCCCTGCAAAGCATTGAAAAGATTGGCGGGGACGACGGGACTCGAACCCGCGACCTCATGCGTGACAGGCATGCGTTCTAACCAGCTGAACTACGTCCCCTTCGAGACCAGTGACAACTGATGGCCGTTTGGTTCCGGGATTAGCACCTGTTACTTATCACTCTTCACTCGCCACGGTGCCTACGTGGTGGGCGGTATCCGGCTCGAACGGATGACCTTCTGCTTGTAAGGCAGACGCTCTGACCAACTGAGCTAACCGCCCCGACTCCATTCCAGGAAGCCGGCCAGAACCTTTCTCTAGCTTTCGCGCCACTCGAACCTTGACACTTTTAATCTATGAAATATACACTACGGTGTTTCGCGCGTCAAGGAGAGCGCTCACCGTTGCTATGCAGTTTCCCCGCGAATACGTGGCCTACATGGCCAAGCAGGTCCTGAAACGCCTCATCGCTGCAGGCCTGATTCAGTATGACCAACCGGAATACGTCACTGAGGTTATGGTCCAGGTGATGCTTGATGAATTGAGTGTGGAGGACCGTATTAACGAGGAAGCGCGGAAGATCCTCGAGGAGCATGGCCGTGAGATGAAGCAGTTCGGGGCCACCTACGAGGAAGCGTTCAAGGCGATCAAGAAGCAACTGGTGCGTGAACGCAAGGTGATTCTTTAATCGGGTAGGTAGGCCTCACTGATGAAGTTGAGCCATGAGAAGGTGATCCAGATCTCGCATCGGATCATGAGTGCCATCGACGCTCTGGACGAAGTGGAGATTTTCGAAGAGCCCAACACCATCCGCCAGGAAGTCGTCAAAATCCTCACCGACCTCTTGCACGAGGAAGAGAAGATCGACGAGACTGTGAAAGTCCGCATCTCCTCGCAGAAGCGGACCATACCTGAGGGAAGTGCCGAGTGGGATATCCTCTATAGGAAGTACTACTCAGACGAACTCCGAAAGCTCGGCATCGCTCCCTCCCTGCCATCGCGCTTCTAGGTGCTGGTTAGCACCGGTAATCGTGCCACGAGGAGGGAAAGCCGCGACGTGCCGTGACGCTAGCGCGCCCAAGTTGCCAAGAAAGAGAAAAGGCAGTCCGCGTATGCGGACTGCCCTGAGTGAACACGCGGCGGCTGGTTGGGGCTAGTCCCGCCGGCGGAGCACGGGAGGCTTATCCTCGCCCTCATCCTTGCGCTGCGGTGACGGAGTCTGCGTGCTGGTCTGCTCGGCCGGTTCGCGCTTCCGAAGGGTGGGACTGGAGTCTCCCTTCTGCTTCTTCCGGGTGCTAATGACGGTCTGCAAGCGTGCCTTGATATCGTCAAACTCCGAGGTCGTCACCAAGTACTGGTCCCGCTTGGGGAGGATTTCTTTAATCGCCGCTTCCGCCTTGAGGATCCGGTCGCCCGTGGGAGGATGGTCGGCGAAAACTGTAGGAATGCTCCCTGGGCTGCGCCGCTCTTGCTCGACTACTTTGCCGAAGAAGGCGACGTAGGAGTTCGGATCATACCCGGCTTTGTACATATACTGGATGCCCAGGAAGTCTGCTTCCGACTCGGCGCCCCGACTGAATTTCAGGAACGCCAGCGGCACGCCGTTCAAGTAGGCCTCCATGATGCCATAGTACACCCCATACGACATAGGGATGAAGATGAGCGGGATCATCGCGTACTGGAGGATTTGGGCCTTGGTCATCTGGCTGGCCCAGTGTCGCGCCGCCACGTGCGCAATCTCGTGAGCGACCACGCCGGCGACCTGGTCCTCCTCATCGGCGGCCATGAGCAGCCCGGTGTTCACGTAGAGGAAGCCGCCCGGGAGAGCGAAGGCATTGATCTCTGGAGAGTCGATGACTTTGACGGTTAAGGGAATGGTCAGATCTGAGTTACGGGCAATGTTCTGGGCCACCCGGTTAACGTACTCGTTGACCACGGGGTCCTTGAGCAACTTGGCGGAGCGATCGATTTCGGTGGCGTACTGTTTCCCTATCGCAATCTCCTTTTCCTCCGAAATGATGCTGCGACGTGCGACCCTGCGGTTCCCGATCTCGTTTACGTCCTTCTTCTTGTCCGCCCCACGGATAGGTAACGCGGACCAGCAGAAGATGGCCGCGAGCACCAACGCTGTGAATCGCGATTTCTTCATGGATCTGCTCCTGACGCTGTCCATTATATCACTGTAGACGCTTCGAAGTGGCTGCCGGTTGCACCATATTTCTGCAAGCCATTCCCGCCAGGCTCGAGCAGCCGTACGCACCGATTACGGTGTCCCCACTTCGCTTCCACTCCACACGTAATTCGCTCACTAACCTCCTCGGGACACCGTGGAACGTCGGCACGCCTTGCCTTTCTCCTACCAGTTGGATTGGTTGATTGAGGACGAGGTTGCTTCCTTTCATGCCGAAACGCCAGGGCCAATGGGACTTTCCAGCCTCTTGAAAATACAGGAGTTGCTTCGCGCTAGACGCGTCCTGCCAGGCAACGAGGGCCCAGCCGCATCTGGGTAGGTAGGTATATCGGAAAGGACGCCACATCCTCGGGGTCTAGGGCGTTCGCCATCTTGCATAAAAGCTGGGCAAGGGTCGCGGCGCGGCCTGCTCGAACAAGGGCACCAGGTTTTTGGCCCTTCGGAACGACGCGTTGAAGCTTGGAGGGTTGTCTCTTCTATTTCGTGCCAGGGAAAGGCCGAAAGGAAAGTGGGATACTTGCGCGTCGTGTCCAAGTGTGGGCATGCTGTCGAACAGTCCACGCGGCGCCGGGTTTCGCAGCCGGAGGAAGCGCTCGCCTGCTGGAGTAATTGTCGTGGCTGTCAAGTGCTACAGCCCTTCCGGGTCGGTCGCGCAGCGGAGCTACCAGCTATTGACTCCGTTTGCGGAGGCGGTTAGATTAGGCCCGTCGGTCTTCAACCGGCTGTGGTGGCGTCAGTCGCAACCGACGATATGCAGTCCTCAACAGGGAGTGAGGTCCCGTGGCTGTTGCAACCATTCAATTAGGTCAGGTCTGGCGGTCAGATGAGAGCAACGACAACTGGCTGGTTACCAAGATCTACTCGGAGGTCTTCGCGTCGTACGCCGTGCTGAGAAAGGTGGGCGGGACTGACGCGGACCTCCGCCGGGTAAAGGTCGAAAAATCGGCCGACGGGGCCACGCTTCCCGGCTTCGTCTTCACTCAGGAGTCGGAAGCTTTCTAGCAGGTCGGGGACCCATCAGAACGTCCCCCTCGGGCTATCCCAAGCGCACGAACACATCGCGATCCTGGGCGTACACTCTTCATGGTTACCTCCGTCCTCGAGTTTGTGGCGCGCTTCATCATCTCTGTGATTTCCCATTCCGGCTACCTGGGCATCGTGTTGCTCATGGGCATTGAATCGGCCTGCATCCCTTTACCTTCCGAAGTTATCATGCCTTTCTCTGGATACCTCGTATCCGTGGGTCGTTTCCAATTAAGCTGGGTGGCGCTGGCGGGTGCCTTCGGCTGCAACGTAGGGTCGTTGGTGGCTTACTACGTCGGTTCCCTGGGTGGTCGGCCCCTGGTTGAGAAGTACGGCCACTACGTGCTGGTGACGCGTCATGACCTGGAGATGGCCGATCGGTTTTTTGCGCGCTTCGGGGATTGGGCGGTTTTCATCGCCCGTTTGCTGCCCGTGATCCGCACCTTCATCGCTTTCCCCGCCGGTGTGGCCCGCATGAATTTTCTCCGCTTTAATGTTTATACCTTCCTGGGATCACTGCCCTGGTGCTGGGCACTCGCATACGCCGGACTGAAACTCGGCGAGCGCTGGACGACCCTGCGTGCCTACTTTCAGCGTTTCGACACTGTCATAGGGATCCTGATCGTCCTTGGCGGAGTCTGGTTCATCCACAACCGGTGGAAGAATCGGCTAGGCAGAACACAATCCTAACTGTTTTCGTTTCGCATTTGCTTCCTGGACCGTTCAGGAGTAGCATGGCTGGCATACCAATAGCCGGGCGGGTACCCGGCGGGCCCGTGGCGCCACCACAACATTCTGGTTGAGTATCTCAAGCTGTGGTGTTTGTTGTTTTCAGTGCAGCCTCTATTCGCGTATATGGGTGAGCGGGAAGCTCAACGGTCGCAGAGCACGCAGGCCGTCCAGGATCTGACAGGGACGACGGTGGGGCGGTTTGCCGTGCGCGCTCGGCTAGGAGCAGGCGGCATGGGTGAAGTGTATCGGGCCGACGATACCAAGCTGAAGCGCTCGGTGGCACTGAAACGCATGGCGCCCCACCTTCAGACCGACGAACAATATCGCCAGCGTTTCATGAAGGAGGCCGAGCGGGCTTCGTGCTTGAGCGACCCGCACATCGCTGCCATCCACGATATCCTGGAAGAGAAGAATGAAATCTTCCTGGTGATGGAATACGTGGAGGGCAAGACGCTTCGCCAACGCCTCCGGGAACCCTTGAGCATCATGCAATTCCGGGAGGTCGCCATCCAGTGCGCGGAAGCGCTCGTAGGGGCGCACGAGAAGGGCATCATCCACCGCGATATCAAGCCTGAGAACATCATGCTTACCCCGGCGGGCCAAGTGAAAATACTCGACTTCGGCGTCGCCAAGCGTCTGCCACTTCCCGAGGAGAGTTCCGTTACGGAGAGCCTCCCCACGCCAAGCGGGACCCTCAGCGGTACACCGGCCTACATGGCGCCAGAAGTCTTGCTGGAGAAAGAGCCCGATGCGCGTGCCGACATCTTTTCGCTGGGCATAGTTCTCTACGAGAGCCTCGCCGGGCGCCATCCCTTTTTGGCTCCGACTTTCGCAGATACCAAGTATCGCATTCTGCACGAAGTCCCGGCACTGTTGACCCGATTCAACCCGGAGGTTCCTGCCGAGTTGGGGGGAATTGTTGCCAAAATGCTGGCCACGGACCCTGCGGAGCGGTATGCCACTGCTCGCGATCTACTAGCGGCCCTGCGTAGCCTTCCACTTCCCAGCGGCCAGCGCGCAAAGGCGCTGGTGCGGGCGATACGGCAGAACGCCGTCACGGTCGGAATCCTGGCGGTGCTGGTGCTTCTGGCGTTGGCGCTTGTCCCCCTCCGGCGGCACCTAAAGGACTGGCTGGGTGGCGGCGGTGTACCGCGGGAGAAGAACCTGGCGGTGCTTATGTTCACCGCCGTGGGTGACGATCCTAAGGCCACGGCTTTTGGCGAGGGCCTCACCGAAACCTTGACTGCTAAGCTTACCCAACTGACTGATCGGTACCCGCTGCAGGTTGTTCCCACCAGTGAGATACGAGCTCAGCGCGTGACCTCGGTCGCGCAAGCGCGCCAGGAATTGGGCGTAAACCTAGTTCTGGAAGGTAGTCTCCACCGGGCCGGAGAATTGGTGCGCGTCAGTTTCACCTTGGTGGACGCCAAGACACGCCGGCAGATCCGCGCGGAGACCATCACCGCCGCGGCATCTGATCCGTTTGCCGTGGAAGATCATGTCGTCGAAGGTGTGGTCCGGATGTTGGACCTAGCTGTCAAGCCGCAGGAGCGGCCGGCGTTGCTGGCGCACGGCACCCAAGTGGCGAGCGCCTTTGACCTGTACTTACAAGGACGGGGCTATCTTCAAGACTACGAAAGGAGGGAGAACGTCGAGAGCGCGATAAACCTCTTTGAGGGTGCGCTGCGACTCGACCCATCTTTCGCGGCTGCGGCCGCAGGTCTGGGTGAAGCTCTTTGGAAAAAGTACGAGGCAAGCGAGGATGTGGTGTTGGTCGAAGCAGCTCGTCAGGCCTGCAACCGTGCAGTGGACATGGACGCAAAGCTCGCCGACGCCCACATCTGCCTGGGGACACTTCATAATGGCACGGGACAATATGAGAAGGCAGTCGCCGATTTCCAGCAAGCGCTCGCCACCGAGCCTACCCGGGACGATGCCTACCGCGGACTGGGTTCTGCCTATCAGCATCTCGGCAAGCTTCAGCAAGCCGAAAAGACTTATGAGCAGGCCATCAGCCTGCGGCCGCAATACTGGGCTGGATATAGCTGGTTGGGGAACTTTCACTTCTTCACGGGGAAATACGACAAAGCCGAGCAGAGCTTCAAGAAAGTGACCGAGCTTGCTCCAGAGAACCACCGTGGCTACAGCAACCTCGGAGTAACGGAGTATATGCTCGGTGCATGGGTTGAGGCGGAGCAGGCATACAAAAAATCCGTCATGCTTCGTGAAAGCAGCGGGACTTATTCCAACCTCGGCACGCTCTATTTTTTCGAGGGCCGGTATGCGGATGCGGCCCGGATGTTTGAGGAGGGGGTGCGTCTATCTCCCAAAAGCTCTCTTGTCCGTGGGAATCTCGCGGATGCTTATCGCTGGACCCCCGGCGAGTCAAAGAAGGCGGAAGCCAGTTTCCGACAGGCGATCGAATTGGGCGAACAGGTGTTGCAGATTAATCCTCGCGACGCAGAAACGATGGCGAACTTGGCGCTCTGGCGGGCCAAGACCGGTTCTCAGGGGGAGGCTGTTCGAGACATCGAAAGAGCTTTGGCCTTGGCCGCCACCGACCCGCGCTACATGTATTACGCTGCAGTAGTTTACAAGCTGGCAGGCAACCGCACACGAGCGTTGGAGTGGCTGAAGAAATCAGTGGACCACGGTTATTTGATGCGAGAGATCCGGGCTGACCCGGAAATGCAAGATCTCCGCGGTGATCCGGTCTTTCAGAGAATTGTCGGGGCTGCCCAACAATAAAGGAGGGGACTATGGCGAACAAAAAAGTAACAATCATGCTTGACAACAACCTAATTCAAGTCTGTCCGGACCCTGTCTACGTCAGCGTTAGCGGCAAGGACCAAGTGGTCTGGGAGATCGAGCCGAATCACGACTTCGACGTGATTTTCCCCAAGAACGAGCCGTTTAAAGACTACAAATTTCACGGTCGGAAAGGAACTCCCGCGCCTTCCGGGGAGGCCAAAGACGGCACGCAACACAAACACTATAAATACACCATCCAAATAGCGGATGTGCCGCCGCTCGATCCGACGGTGCGGCCGATTCCGTAGAAGTGTTAGTTGCCACGCTGAGCTGTTGACGAACCCGCCCTGAGGCGGTAGCTCGAAGGCGGGATACGGCCTACCTTGCTCAAATGGATTTCACCGGCAGGTTGACGATGTCGTCCACGGCGCCAACCTCGCGGGTGACGAACGGCTCACCGTAACGGACGCCGATCATCAGGCCGAAGTGCCGTGCCAGCGAACCGATCCGCTCGCGCAAGTCGGCGCGCGAGGGGAAGAGATTCTGCATGTCCTTCTGCGGCGAGAACTGGGTCGAGTAGCAGAGGATCGCCTTCAACTTCTTTTCGAATTGTGCTGTGATGTCCACAACAAATGTTGGCCGGACGGAAGGCACATACTGCGTGGCGTAAATGATCTTGTGCGGGCGGTAAGGTCTTCCCTCCAAGGGTGATTTGGCGAGGCCGGCGAGGAAGCAGGCTTCGTATCCAACCCGCCCAGTCATGTAGTGGTCAGGGTGGCGGCCTTCCCAATAAGGCAGGATCACTGTGCGCGGCCGCAGGATGCGAATCCGCTGCGCAATCTTCAGCTTGTATTCCCGCAGGTCTTCAACGCCCGCGTCCGGCATGTGTAGGTTCTCGCGGTGGGCAAGGCCCATCGCCTTTGCCGCCCGCCTTGCTTCCTTTTCCCGCAGGACGACGCTGCCTCGTGTGCCGGATTCGCCTGCCGTGAGGTCCAACACTCCCACCCGATAGCCTGCCTCCACCATCTTGATGACGGTGCCGCCGCAGGTCAGTTCCGTGTCGTCGGGATGCGCGGCAATCGAGAGAATATCAACTTCCATAGATCTCTGATTATAGACCGCCGATTTGCGGTTGGAGACCTGAGACTTGATGTTCGTCAAGCCTCATTCTTTGACCGTGAATCCTCAATCGCAGACTCCCCAACCTCGGCTCGGCCCTTGATTCCTTCGCATAGACAGCATTCAGACTTCATACAGCCTATTACCTCAACCATCGTTGCAGCCTCAGGATTCTAGGGGAAGCTCAGGGAAGCGTCAAAGAAGCTGGCTCCTGTGAACCGGGTCTTCTTTACCAGTGAGCGGTTCTGCATGACCCTCCTTGCGATACACTAGCGATCCGACATTCCCTTGCCTGGAGCGCTCATGCTGATCCGAACGATCATTGAGCCCTTCAAGATCAAGACCGTGGAACCTATCCGCTGGACAACGCGCCAAGAGCGGGAGCAATTGCTGCGCGCGGCGTATTACAACCTCTTCCTGCTTCCAGCCGAGGACGTGCTGATTGACCTGCTGACAGACTCGGGAACGGGGGCCATGTCCACACGGCAATGGGCGGCGATGATGGAAGGCGACGAGAGCTACGCCGGTAGCAAGAGCTTTGAGCACTTCCGCCGATCCGTGCAGGATATCTTCGGCTACCGGCACGTTATTCCGACTCACCAGCGCCGCGCAGCGGAACGCATTCTATTCAGCGTAATGTGTAAGAAAGGCGACGCGGTGCCGAACAACACCCACTTCGATACTACACGAGCCAACGTCGAGTTTGTGGGCGCCGAGGCGGTGGACCTGCCTATCCCGGAAGGCAGACAGCCAGTTACGCCTCATCCCTTCAAAGGAAACATAGACGTGTCAGCGCTCGAGCAACTCATTACGCGTGTGGGGCGGGAACGAGTGCCGCTCGTCATGCTGACCATCACCAACAATTCGGGCGGTGGGCAGCCGGTGTCACTTGAGAACATGCGCGCGGTGAGCGCGGTCTGCCGGAAGCATGGAATCCCGCTGTACTTTGATGCCTGCCGCTTCGCTGAGAATGCTTACTTCATCAAGCTGCGCGAAAAAAGTCACGAGTCAAAGATCCCGAAAGAGATTGCACAGGAGATGTTTTGTTTGGGTGACGGCTGCACCATGTCTGCCAAGAAGGACGGCCTGGCCAACATCGGCGGATTCCTCTGCACCAACGACGACGCACTGGCGCAGCAGGAGAAGAACTTGCTCATCTTGACCGAGGGTTATCCGACCTATGGAGGATTGGCCGGGCGCGACTTGGAAGCAATTGCCGTCGGGATCGAGGAAGTCCTCGAAGAAGATTACCTGCGCTACCGCATTGTTTCGACGGCCTATCTCGGCAAACACATCTCCGAGCACGGGGGGCCTATCGTGCAGCCGCCGGGAGGCCACGCCATCTATCACCCGCGCGAAGCAGGGCCGGTTCTCTACTTCCGTTGCGTGGGGATTCACGGGCACCGCCTCATAGCCGTGCTTAAGGAATTCACGGAAAAGTGCTCTGGAGAAGTGTTTGGGGTTCCGCGAGACACCGATCACGGCAATACGTTTCTGGGCCATGAAATCGTTGATGAGCTCGCGAGTCCTCTTAGGCATGCGGTGTGCCTCCGGGTGAAGCCTAAAGCTTTCTCAGTCAGCGACGCAAGTAGATTCGGCTCTAAACGGACCTCTTGACATTGCCTCAGACCGTGATATCAATCCGGCAGGCATGAACAATCGGCTTCTAAAGGACCAAGTCGCCCTCGTTACCGGCGCAGGCCGAAGGATTGGCCGCGTCATCGCTTTGACGCTCGCTCGCGCGGGCGCTAACGTCGTGGTGAACTACGAGCAGTCGAGAGTGTCTGCGCAGGCCACGGTCCGAGAAATCACGGCCTTAGGGGTTCAGGCGCTCGCGCTCCCAGCGGACGTCTCCCGGCCCGAAGAGGTACTGGCGATGTTTCGCGCCGTTGAGAAGCGCTTTGGCCGACTCGACATCCTGGTCAACAACGCCGCCGTCTTCTTTCCCGCCAAATGGAACGAGCTAACAGAGAAGGATTGGGACCGGGCTCTGGATATCAACCTTAAGGGTACGTTTTATTGTGCCCAGGCAGCGGCGCGAATCATGGAACGCCAGAAGCGCGGTCGAATCATCAACATCTCATCGCTGGGCGGGATTCAGGCGTGGCCAAGCTACATGCACTACTGCGCGTCAAAGGCTGGAGTCATCATGCTGACACGGTGCTTGGCGAAAGCGCTGGCGCCGCACATCCAGGTAAATAGTGTAGCGCCGGGAACGATCCTTTTCCCCGGCGAAAGACGTGACGCGAGTTTGGAGAGAATCATTCGCTCCACACCGCTCAAGAAAGCCGGCCGCCCGGAGGACATCGCGGAGATGGTCCTGTTTCTCGCCACGCAAGGCGAATTCATCACTGGCCAGCTGTTCGTCGTGGATGGTGGCAAGTCGATACCGTAGTGGCGGGCTTCGCCCCGGCAACTGAAGATTCTCAGTTGTCAGCCATCGGCTATCACCAGTCAGCCAGCTCTCGATCTGGCGGCTCACTTGAATACCGCGACTCGGGGAGTCTGCGCATGCCCTGGAGTTACTTCCTGATTTCTTCCAAGAGCTGCTTCAGGCGGGCGAGCGAGACCGATGCCCGGCCGAAGCGGAGCACGTTGTAAAGGCGGGTGAACTCCAGGACTCCCGGACCCAGCCGCGTGCCGACAAATGAGAGAGCGAACTCGCACGGGGTTTGGGAAGACGGTTTCCGGAATCCTTTCTTCCGCAGAGCTTTCAGGAGCTGTTGATAGGTGAGGGTCGCCTCGCGAGGACTCAAGGGGGCATCGCGCCGTCCGAATTTCCACGCCCACAGGAATCGGAGTTCGGCCAGCGAGGCGCCCTTTTCCGCGATGATCAGGCCAGCGAGAATCGCGAGCATCAACAACAGCACCAGGAGCTTGTGGGACATCAGCCAACCCTCGACACGATAGGCCAGCCGAATGCCCTGGCGTTTGAATTTCTCGGCGCGCTGCCGAAACCCCTGCTGGAATTCGCGCGAATCTTGCTCGATCTGCCGAGCCAACCGGACTTGGTGGCTGAAGTCGTAGTTGATGATCCATTCGTTCCAAAAGAGGCTCAGTGCGTCAACATAATCGTCCCAGGTTCCCGCGACAACGGGGTTGGGGTCAGCAGGAGTGGGATCAAAGGGAATCCAGCCGTAATCGGGGAAGTAGGCTTCCACCCAGCTATGCGCGTCGCGGGCACGCACCACGAAGTCCTTGCCAATGCGGTTATACGACCCGGTCTGAAAGCCATTCACCAGCCGTGATGGAATGTTGAGCGTGCGGAGCATCACGGCCATCGCGGCGGCGAAATATTCGCAGTAGCCCGATCGGGATCTGAACAGAAAGCTGCCGATGGGGTCTTGGGGCTCGATGGCGGGCGGATCGAGCGTGTAGCTGAAGTTGCTGCGCAGGTAGCTCTGGATCGCCACGGCACGGTCGTAGTTGTTGGCCGCAGAGACCGTGACCTGCCGGGCCAGATCGGCGACCAGCGGGCTGATCTCGGGGAGGCGGAGATACACGAACCGAATCTCGCTGGGGTAATCGGTTGAAGCCTGGCGCAGTTCCTGTGGCGAAGGGAGGCCAGTTTCGGAGACGACATCGTATCCGAAGGGCACGTAGGCGTGCTGGGGGCTGTGCAGGGAGCTAGTCTGGTCCACACTGAGGAGATGAAGACGTCCACTAACTTCTCGGGGTTCGGCGGCGGCGAATAGCACGTCCGTGGACAGTGCCGCGCGGAGGACGCGGTAGCGCAACGGCCGGCGCTGCCGGCGCTGCCAGTCCGCGGGCTTGGGGAGCACAAACCGCTGGTATGACGCCGGCTGCACCGGGAATTGTTCGGTATTGTCGTTGTACCAGTGCTTGCCATCGAAGCTGGTCAGACCCACACCACGCCATTTCACGTCCTGGAACTGCCGCGGGTTGCCTTCCACCATCACACGCATCACCACCAGGGGCGAGCGCTTGATCTTTCGGATGTCGCCCAGATTGACGCTTTCGGAAAAGCCCGAGATGTTTTGTGCCTGCATGCCGATGCCGGTGAGATAGCCGGTCCGGTAACGAGGAATGACGAAGAAAAGGACCGCGGCCAGCGAGACGATGCCGACTGCCAAACCTAGGGCCGTCGTCGTCAAAGCCTTCTCCACGGCATTGCGGTTCTGCTCGGCTGTGCGACAGGGACCCTCGGGCGCACGCCGCGCGGCTTCTATGCCGCGCTTGATTTCGTAACTGATGAAGGTTGAGATGGCGAACAGAACGTAGAGTGTGAAAAAGACCAGGTATGTCGTACCGACCGTTAAGACAGCGCTTGCCAGCATCATCAGGAACGAAAGTGTGGCAAGGTATCCGTAGTCGCGGTAAGTCCTCGCAGAGAAGACCTTGACGACGGCAGTGAACAGGACCAGGTGCACCGTGGCTGAGAGCATGCGGTCGAGAGGGCTAGGGCCCGGGGAAAAAATGAGAAAGTCCAGCGCGTAGAAAAAGATGTAGAAAATGGATATGCGGGTGACTGCGCGCGGGGAAAGGGAACAGTCAACTTCGCGGAGATAGCTCCAGAGCTTGATGAGCAGGGCCGCAGATACGACGACGATTGCAACGATATCCAGTCTCCCCGTCATGGCGACGGTCATGAAGCCGGTCCCGAGCATCAATAGCAGCGAGGTTTCAAAGTAGCGCTGCACGCTGATGTGGGACTGTTTCCTGGCAACTTCCGCCTGATCCACGGCAGCTTTCCTGGCCATCGGTGGATGCCTCTCGGTCTGTCCGCTATTTTAATTCAGAATGGCGACACGGGCGATGGTCTTATCCTTCCCGCGTGTCGCCTGCGCAGGTTGCAGGATGGGTCAGCTGGGTTTCGTTGCTTAGGACGCGGGTACTCTGGATTCGAAATTGTCTCCCGAATCGCGGTGAACAGCGGTGCCTAACGCGCCTTACTCTGGAACGCCGCATGCTCAAGCGGAGCGTAGTAGCCCCGGCGAGCATGGATCATGTTCTTGCTTCCCGAGTTCTTCAAGTGGTCGCTCAGGCGGACTTCGATCCTTGGGAACGCCCCGTCGCGGCGCTTCGTTGTTATTGACGCGCATCGTGAACGGGCATAGGCTTTCGCAAGCTCTCTCAATTCATGAGGCAGGCATCGAGGCAAGGTTAAGCACGACCTGCGCAGAATGAACCAAGGAGGTGGAACGTGCCGAAGCTCAGTCGAAGGCAATTCAGCCAAGCTTTTGTGGCAACGGGAGCAATCGGTGTGCTGAACTCGCAGCTCGAGGCGGCACGTGGGCCGGCATCGCCAGAGCAAGCACGGCAGGGCTGGATCACCGACGTAGCGGGCATTAAGGTCGGGCATTTCACTGACTCTCGCCGCCCCACGGGTTGCACAACGATGGTTTTCGAAGAGGAAGTGACTGCCGGCGTGGACTACGACGGCTCGGCGCCCGGCGAGCAGCAGGTGGTCATGCTCCAACCGGTGAGTCCCCTCGAAAAAATCCACGGCATCCTGTTCACGGGTGGAGGGCCGATGGGACTTGGGGCCGTCTCGGGCGCGGTGAGGTACCTGGAAGAACGGAAAGTGGGGTATGACTGGGGTGTCCCGAATATTCGCATACCGATTGTTGTAGGTGCGGTAATTGATGACTTGGCAGTGGGGGACGGCACGATTCGGCCTGATCCGGAAGCGGCCTACAAGGCTTGCCAGGCAGCCTCTTCCGGGCCGGTGGCGGAGGGCAACGTTGGCGCCGGGGCTGGCGCCACCGTCGGCAAGATGCTTCGCTCGCAGGGGTTGGGAGGAATGAAGGGTGGCCTCGGGACCGCCAGCCTGCGTTTGGGCGAGGTCGTCATCGGCGCCCTGGCGGTCGTCAACGCCGCAGGCGACATTCTAGATTGGCGAACGGGGAAGATCATTGCGGGCGCGCGGCGTGGTGACGGAAAGGGCTTTGCAGACCTCATGGAAACGCTGAAGAAGAACCTGGCAGACATGAAACCACGCGCATTCGTCAAGATTGACGATCCAGTGCTCCACAGCACGACCATCGCCGTTGTGGCTACGAATGTGGACTTCAACAAAACGCAGTTGACGAAAATCGCCATGATGGCCAACTGCGGTGCGGCCCGCGCTATCAGCCCCTATCACACGACCGGGGATGGCGACCAGCTTTTCGCCGTTTCGACTAACAAGTTGAAGGCCGACGTTCCTCTCTCGGCCGTCGGGGCGCTCGCTGGCGAGGTTGTGGCCGACGCCATCGTGCGCGCGGTCAAGTCGGCCAGCTTCGTTGAGGGTTGGCCTGCCTACCGCGACTTCTCCGCAGGCATGTAGCGGGGATCAGATCCGCGTCCCTTGCGGGCCTACGGTTCCCGTTCACGGGTCAAGCCTCAAGCGAACCGACTTCGCGATCGAGTGCGTGCCAAGACTACGAAGCCTTATTGAGCAGTGCGATCTGCCCAGCATGGTAGAGAGCGTGCTGGACCACACCGTGCAACATGGTGTACACGGTGTAGTCCATACCAGGAACGGGTTCGTCAAGACGCTCGCTAGGGAAGCGAGAGATTGCCTCGCGGAGTTGCTGATTGCCCCGTTTGAGAAGCTCGAGGGAATTCGGCCACGCAGCCTCGCTAGCATCTCTGACGGGCGGCCAGTCCCGCTCAGGTGAGACCATGGTGATGAATTCACCCTCCAGGCGTCTCCGCACGACCGCCTCCCACGTGGCTATGTGGAGCACGATTTCCCAGATCGTGTGGGCACCGAGGATGGGCCGGCATGCAGCTTTCTGACTTCTCACTTCGCGTAGGATTTCCCAAACGGACGGGCCATGCCAGGCGTCTCCTTCGAACGCCCTTCGAAGCTGATCTGCGATTCTTTCGGCTTCGGTCATATCTTGCTCAATCCTCCTTGATTTTTTTCGCGATCTTTCGGGCTAATTGCGAAACGGCAGCCCCTTTAAGCTCGGGGATAGCAAACCAACGCACTGAGTGCCCCAACTGGGTTCGCGGGAATCGTACGGGATAGATATGGACACGAATCGAGCGGAAAGTGATCCTGTGAGTAAGTTCTGCGGTGGGCTTGCCGATTGCGACGGGGGCGCGGGCAATGCCACTTAGTTTCTCCCGCAGGCGCGACGAGGCTCCGGCGCGGGAATTCCCAAAGGCGGCAGGGAAGTTCAAGAGGTCGGCCAGGAGTCCCTCCTCAAGACCCTGGACCATCGCTAGCTTAGATCCACGGCGAACAACAGCGACCGCGAGGTGGCGGGATTCCGTCGGGCGCCTGGGGCGTGCTGCGGGATAGGATTCCGGCCTTCCGCTCCGATACCCTCGGCACCAGTTTCGGAGGGGGCAGGCCAGGCAGCGCGGCGTGCGGGGCAAGCAGACTGTCTGGCCCAGTTCCATGAGAGACTGGTTGAAGTCTCCGGGTTGCTCTCGGGAGAGCAAACGTTCAAGTTCTGATTCCGCGGCCTGCCGAAACGCCGCGTGACGCAGATTGCCTCTAAGCGCGATCAGACGCGCGATGATCCGCGCGACGTTTCCGTCCAGAACAGCGTAAGGCAGGTTGTAAGCAATGCTGAGGAGTGCCCGCGCGGTGTTGTCCCCGATGCCTGGGAGCGACCGAATCTGCCAATAGTCTGCTGGGAACGCCCCGCCGAATGCTCGCGTCAGGATCTGCGCCGCCCGATGAAGGTGGCGAGCGCGGCGGTAGTATCCCAAGCCGGACCATATTCCGAGAACACGCTCCAGCGGCGCCTGCGCAAGGTGGGACACGGTAGGGAACACCCGCAGGAAGCGGCGGAAATAGGGGATCACCGTCGCCACTTGGGTCTGCTGGAGCATGATCTCCGAGACCCAGACCGGATAGGGGTTTCGGTGTTCTCGCCAAGGGAGGCGCCGCGCGTGCAGACTGTACCAGGCAAGCAGCGTGCGAGGAATTTCGGCTCCCCGGTGGGTGGCCGAACGCCCGGACCTCTGGCCGCCTGAGCTGGCACTCGGTCTCACCGCCACGCCGCCTAATCCAAGGCGAAGTCAGCGGTGTGGACGGTGGAAACGTTACCCGCGGAATCGCGCGCGCGGACCTCCAGCCGGTACTCACCGGCCTGAAGCCGGTCCACGGGCACGATCACGGCCACAGGAATCAAGGGGTTGCCCGCTTGCGCAAAGTCATTCACCAGGATGGTATTCGAAGAGAAAGTCTGCTGACTGGTCTTCCGATTCACGACGTCGAAAAGGATCCCCACGCGCGGGACGTTATCTGTCTGCAGCAAAGGCGCATAAACCTCGACGTAGCAAGCCACCCTCTCGTCTTTGCGGAAGCGATTGTTGGAAGAAGGGATGACCTCCATCCCCTGGAATACAAGCGGGGTTCGCTCCTCGAGCAAGGCGGCATCCAGGTTAGCGGTAAGCTGCGATACGGGAATGAACTTCTTGCTGAGCGCGGGGCCGCTTAATTGGAATTGCTTCCCGTCGAACGGGTCGATCAGCAGAGGCGTTTCATACTTCCCAAACTTTTCTCCTCCAGCGCTGAGCACCAGCTTCAGATTGTACTTTCCCGGCGCGATGCTGAAGGTGTTCTGGTAGGTGAAAGGACCTTTGGAGAATTCTTTCAGGTCTTTCTTCTCGAAGTCCAGCTTGACGGTATCGCTAAAGCGTGCGCCGATGGAGCCGTCTGGGCGATATGCGATCCCTAGGACGTTAATCTGTGAATGGAATCTCCCCTTTTCCTTTGCAAATTCCAGCGTAGCGGCGGGAACTTCCAGTGTGAGGTTCACGCGGGCCACGCCGGGTGAGGTGTAGAAGTAGGGGACTGTAAGCGAAACCGGGATGTTGCCTGGCTGTGGGCTCGCGGCGCGGTTCTCCAGGACTTGGCCCTCTGGTTTCCCGGCCAGCAAGTCGGGGCTCTTCAGGTCATAGTAGCCGTTGCGGGAGCGAACCTGGACACCCTTGCGGTCAACCTTCACGCGGATTCTGTGATAGCTCCCGTCGTGAGCCTGGCTCGGAGGGACGTAGCCCAAGATGTAATATTCGTCGAGTTCCTTGGCAATCTTGTTGAGGCCTGCCAGGAAGTCGTTGGTGTTGAAGATGGTGAAACCGGCCGTCCCTGTGGCGAGCGCGTAGAGCACTTGCTGGTTGGTCGAAACCGTATCAATCAGCGGGGGAATAATCTGCCTTGTCGCGAAGTCCATATTCCCGAAGCGGTTGTCCCGGGTCCCGTAATCGGGCCTCCCGCCCGTACCACCTCGGGTAGTGGTCGTGGGCGATCCTCCCGTGGTCGGAGAGCCACCGGTCCTCCCTCCGCCGGTACTGCCTCCCGTTGAGGGGCTAGCCCCACCGCCGCCGGGCTGTCCACCTCCACCGACACCTCCTCCGCCGGGAGTTCCGCCGCCCCCGCCACCAGGGGCTCCACCCCCACCGCCAGGGGTGCCCCCACCGCCGCCGGGAGCTCCCCCACCTCCGCCGCCCCCACCACTGGGCCGCTGCGGCGAGGGTTCAAGCACTGTCGCCAACGAGGCCAGCAGGGCAGTCTGGTGTGGGAAGGGAGAGTCCATCAGCGTAGCGCCTGGCGGAAAGCCTGGTTGCTGTCCGGGTTGCGTCATGTCGATGCTAGGCCCGGATAATCCTTGCAGGCCCCGAACGTCCACAGGGTAGATGGCGACATTGGCCTTGTTGAGCGCATCGATGGTTGCGTTGAGCTCGGACATGCGTTCGGGAGTGAGCGCGAAGCCTCCGGAGAAAAAGATCAGAGTCTTACGGCCAGGGATGCTGCGCAGGGTCTTGGCGAGGCCTCGGACGGCCAGCAGAACGCTGCGAGCCGCGAAGTCCGACCTCACGCTGCCTATCGAGGGTCCGGCGAGGGATGCGACCTCTATACCCTGGCTGGGTTCGTTTGGTTGCACGGCCGAAAACTTAACGCCCGCCACGGCTCGCTTGAGCTGGTTGGCATCCGCTGTGAAGCTCTGAGCGATGCGAAACATTCCACCAAAATCCGCCACCGCCATCAGGCGATCCGCCGAGGCGGCCTTTTCCACGAACTGGCTTGCGGCTTGGCGCGCGCGGAGCTGGTCTGCCGTAGTCATCGTTGAGTTGTCGAAGAAGAGGACCAAGTAGCGACGCTGATCGGGTGCCGCGGTTTTCGTATCGGCGGCGCGCGAAAAGCTGGTGATGCTCTGTTCTTTGTCGTCCTCGTAAACGTGGAAGTCTTTCGCTTCCAAGTCCTGAATGTAGTTCCCCTTTTTGTCTGTGACGACGGCATCCACCAGCACCAGGTTCGCTTCAGCCTTGATGACGCCAGGCGCGGTCACTGGCGCCTGCGCAGCGGGTGCGGGGTTTTGCGCAGCTCCGGCCCGTGCGGGCACGAGAGCAATCCGGACCCCCAGCCCGCCGATCACGGCAAAAAGGATTCCGAGCAAAACTGCGGTTCTTTGCGTGCGCATAAGTCACACCCCTAATAAGGAATTTCCACGGTACGATTCAAGGCGGAGATCTGGCCGCCCTCCGCATCCCTCACTATTTCACGCACGAGATATGTTCCAGGGGCGACATCAAAGCTGCTCTTCACTGTGAGGCCGGACTGAGCAAGCCTTTCCAGGCTGCTATCAAACAGTCGGAGTTTCAGCAGCTTCTGCTTTCCCGTCACCAGCTTGCCGTCCCGGTCGAACAGTACGGTCACAAAAGTTAGGTCGTTCAGGTTGCGCCCCTCTTGTTTTCGAAAACGTAATTGGCGTACGTCCACGCGTGCAAGGACCGAAAGTTTTGCAACTTGTGTCGTTTATCTTGAAGAACTGCGTGTGAACGTCCGCCGGCAGCTCGTTTGCCTCATCCTGGGAGAAGATGGCTTGCTCGATTTCTTCCTTTTCCTGCGCCGCGGCATTCGATGGTTGCCGAGGAGCATAATACCCCTTACGAGCCTGGAGGGTCAGGCCGGTGCCGGAAACGAGGCGAACTTTCAGGCTGTGGAAGCGTCCATCCATCTTTAGAATTTGGGGTGAAAAAGCCAGGACATAATAGACCTCCGGAAGGGGAGCGAGTCTGCGAAACCCCAGTTCGAGGTCGTTATTATTGTTGAAGAAGGTGCCTCCTGTGTCTCCGGACAAGGTCCGCATCGCGTCAGTGGCCATGCTGGCGCGCCGAATCTCTATTTGTTGTTGCCGGCCCAAGAGGTCGGCCCGAGCCGCGATTACGAAGCTCCACTCCTGGATCTCTCCAATCGGGAGAGTCACGTACAGCCCTCTGGAGTCGAGCGCATTGATGACGACATTGGCGCGAAGCGCACGGTCCACAATATCGCTCACCTCGAAGTGCAAGGTTTCGGTGAGAAAACCGCAGGACACCAGCACGATGTTGCGTTGTCCTGGCAGGGAGCGCATACGCCGCACCAACCGCTCGATGCCGCGCAGTGAGTATAGCGACTCCATCTCCGCAACGGATAGCCTTTGCCGAGCATCAATTTCCGCGTCCTGCCGGGCCTTTGCCAGACGCTCCCGGTCGCCCTGGTACCGACACGCGAGTATTTCCTCAGTTGCGATTTCCAGGGCCTGGGCATCGCGTTGTTCCGCGATCAAGTAGGCGCGGTAGTCTGGCATTGCGGGGCACTGATCCGTGGCTGTGGCGTGGCTGGGCCTTGGGCGGAGCAGGAGAAGCGATTGGTGAAGTCTGGTGCGGTCGTCGGTAAAGGCGAGCACATTCTGGCCTGAGGAGGTGAAGACGCCTACTCGGTCCCCAGGTTGAAGCGCGGATCCCAGGTAGCGGTCTGCGGCCTCCCGTGACCTTGCGACATCCTCGAAAGGCATGTGGACATCGTCGAAGAACACCCCCAGGTAACGTTGCGGCGTGGAAGGGGCGAGCGTTGTCTCCGGTTGAGCTTCGAGATCCTCTTCCTGTTTTTCGGCTATCAAACCCGTCGGGAGCTTCGAGGAGGGCACCTCGACGGCGAACTGGGAGATTGTCTGCGGCTTGCCATTGTCAAGCAGTTGGAAGTCCTCTCTGCGGAGGTTACCCACCACTGTGCCCTTGGAGTCGCGCACCACCACGCGCACCACGACCAGATTGCGTTGCACCTGTATCCTGAAGGTGGGCTGCGTCTCGCGGGTGGTCAACTCCGCCGAATCGTCGTTCTGCACCAACGTCGCGGCAGATGGATGACCCGTATCAGTGCCTAACCCTGAGGCCAACACCAATAATGACCCCCCTGAGATAAACCAGCGAGAAATTCGGCGAAGGACGCTCATCGGTTCTGGCCTGGTCGAGGTGGAGTGGGACTTGTCAGCCGCGGTTCTGCAGCGAAGCACCGGCTTCCACCTTTTGCCCGAGGCGCTAGGGCTAGTCTCGGGCGAGGAGGGAGCAAAGTCAAGGAATCCTTCAGAAAGGTATTTCAACAGTTCGATTCAGTCCTGAGATCTGGCCGCCCTCGGCATCTCTCACCACTTGGCGCACCAGATAAGTCCCCCGCTTAAGGTCGAAGCTGGTCTTCAGGGTGATGCCGGATTGCAGTAGTTTGTCCAGGGTTGCGTCGCGCAGCCGCAAGGTCAAGAGTTTTTCTCGACCGGTTACGAACTTGCCATCGCGGTCGAACAGGGCGGTTACGAATGTCAGGTTGTCAAGGTTGCGCCCCTCTTCCTTGCGGAAACGAAGCAGGCGTAGATCGAGATGGGTCAGCACGGAGAGTCTCGCCTCCGTGTCGTTGAGCGTGAAGAACTGGGTGTGAACGTCGATGGGCAGTTCATTCAACTCGTCCTGAGAGAAGACGACTTGTTCAATTTCTTCTTTGCCCTGGGCGGAAGGATCTGGTGATTTCTTTGGAGCATAGTACCCACGGCGCGCATGCACCGTCAGCCCGGTGGGCTTGACGAGGCTCACCTTCAAGCTGTGGAAGCTCCCATCCAGTTTGAGGTTCTGCGGTGAGAAAGCGAGGGTGTAATACACATCCGCGAGCGTGCCAACCCGGCGAAACCCACTGTCCAGGTCGTTGCTGTTGTGGAAGAATTCTCCTCCCGTGCCCAGGGCGAGATTGCCGAGAACTTCCTGTACATGGGAAACGCCATCCAGGATGTACTGCTGCTTCATGCCCATCAGGTCCCCGCGGCCGGGTATGAGCACCGGCGAACGGGTGGCATCTCCGTAAGGTAAGGTCACGAACAAACCTTTGGAGTCCAGGGTGTTGACAATAACATTGGAGCGGAGTGCTCGATCCACGATTTCAGAAACCTGGTACGAAAGGGTGTAGGAAAGAAAGCCGGGGGAGATGAAGATCACGCTACGCCTACCTGGCAACACAGCGATCCGGCGCACCACGCCCTCCAGGCCGCGCACGGTGTGATTTATGTGTGTTTCAGCCAAGTTCAGGCTCTCCACCGCGAACGTTTCGGCCTCGGTCTTGGCACGAGCACGGGCGTCGGGTTCCTCTCGCGTACCACGCGTGTTCTCGTAATAACAGTGGAAGGTCTCCTCGGCTGCAGTCGCGATGGCGTATGGATCACGGCGATGCACGATCATGTACGCCAGGTAATCATCAATCTCCGGGCACGCCCTGATTGCGGTGGGGACCACGGGCCGCGGTCGGAGGTGGGAAAGTACTTCGTGGAGTTTGCCACGGTCGTCAGTGAAATCGAGAACGGTCTGACCTGAGGAAGTGAAGATACCCACCCGGTCCCCTGGTTGGAGCGCAGAGGTAAGGTAGCGTTCCGCCGCATCGCGAGTGCGGACAATGTGGTCAAAACTCATTCGGACGTCATCGAAATACAGCGCCTGATAGTTCCGCGGCGCCGAAGCAGCCAGCTCTGTCTCCGGCACGGCTTCGGCATCCGGCTCGGGGACGGTGGGTTCTGCGGCCTTTTCGGGCTTGCTGGAGGGTGACTCGACTGCGAACTCGGCTATCACCTGCGGCTTGCCGTTGTCAAACAAACGGAAGTCTTCCCGGCGGAGGCCGGTTACGGGACGGCCCCGCGAATCTCGAACCACCACGCGCACCAGGACCATGTTGCGCTGGACCTGCACCTTGAATGTCGGTTCGGTCTCACGGGTCGTGATTTCCGAATCGCTTGCGTTCTGACCCTCCGCGGCGGACAGACTGCCGCATGCGACTGCCAAGAGCGAGGCGAGAGTAAACAGAACGAGGACGCGTACGGTTGGCTTGGACACGATTCGGATTGGGGCGCCCATGGAAGCCCGCGGAGTCAGATGGGCAGCGGCGTGCCTGACCTTTTTAAGCACAACCAAAGCTTTTCCCGCTGCCTGAAGCCTTAGCGTTTCAGTATCCGGCGGGGGCGGGGCAAAGTCAAGAACGCTGCCAGAACGCTCGCACCTTGATTTGGCCTCCGCAATCTGCAATGCTTCGCGCTTGGCTATCAGCCATCAGCCAACAGCGGTCTGCAAGCACTATGAATCAGCCTTGTCGGCGAGCCGCGGTCGCGAGGATAGCCAAGAGCAAGGGTGTCTGGCCCCAAGGGCGATTGTCGGGAGCTACTGACTGGTGGCTGACAACTGACAACGGGCGACTGGCTTCTTTCTTCGTTGTGAGGTGTTCCTGTGGCTTACAAAGACCTGCGTGAATTCATAGGGCGCCTGGAGCGCGAAGGCGAGCTGAAACGCATTACCGTAGAGGCAGACGTTGATCTGGAGGTCACTGAAATCACGGATCGCGTCTCCAAGGCCGGTGGTCCGGCGCTGCTGTTTGAGAAACCGCGTTCGGCCAAGGACGGCGTCACATATTCGATGCCGCTACTCATCAACATGCTGGGGTCCAAGAAGCGGATGGAGTTGGCCCTGGAGGTCAATTCCCTGGAGGAGGTTGCCGGTCGGATCGAAGAGCTGCTGGACATGAAACCGCCCGAAGGATTCTTCGATAAGGTTCGCCTGCTTCCTAAACTGGCTGAATTCGGGTCGTTCTTTCCCAGGACGGCGAAGAGTGGGGCCGCCCACGATGTCATAAAACGAGAGGACTTCTCGCTAGCGGGACTTCCCATTATAAAGTGCTGGCCGCAGGATGGTGGGCGCTTCGTTACCTTTCCGATGGTGATTACGCGCAGCCCCGTGACCGGTCGCCGCAATGTGGGCTGCTACCGTATGCAGGTTTACGACGACCGCACCACCGGCATGCATTGGCAAGTCCACAAGGGCGGTGCAGAGCATTTCCGTTGCTTCGAGCGGCAGGGCAAAGGGCGGCGGATGGACGTGGCGGTGGCGCTGGGGTCTGATCCGGCCACGATGCTCGCGGGCGTCCTGCCGCTGCCGCAAGATTTCGACGAGTTCGTGTTCGCCGGGTTCCTGCGGAAGGAGCCGGTGGAGCTGGTGAAGTGCCAGACGGTGGACCTGGAAGTCCCAGCCAACACCGAAATCGTCCTGGAAGGTTATGTGGACCTGGATGATATCCGTGTTGAAGGCCCGTTCGGTGACCACACCGGCTACTACTCGCTCCCGGATAAATTCCCGACCTTTCACCTCACCTGTATCACGCACCGGCGTGACCCCATTTACGTCTCCACCGTCGTGGGTCGGCCGCCCATGGAAGACTACTGGATGGGCTACGCGGTCGAGCGCCTCTTCCTACCACTGATGCGCAAGCAACTGCCGGAAATTGTGGATGTACACATGCCGCCGGAAGGCGTCTTTCACAACCTACTCGTCGTCTCGATTCGCAAGGGTTATCCCGGCCACGCGCGCAAAGTGATGAATGCTATCTGGGGTCTGCCCGGAGCGATGTTCACTAAGTGCTTGATCGTTGTGGACTACGACGTGAACGTCCACGCCGTGGGCGAAGTCGCTTGGAAAGCTCTTAACCACATCGACCCGGAGCGCGACATCCAGTTCATGCTCGGGCCAGTGGACCAACTCGAACATGCTTCCCGCCTGCCCAACTTCGGCTCTAAGATGGGCGTCGATGCCACCCGCAAGTGGCCCACCGAAGGCTTTACCCGCCCCTGGCCCGACGAAATCGTCATGGATCCGGAAGTGAAAAAGAAAGTGGACGCTCTCTGGGGAAGCCTGGGCTTGGCCAAGACTCCCTGAAACGCAGAAGGACAGCGTGCAGACTTTGCTTTCCCCAAAGACCCAATCCTTCGCCTCTGATTTGGGCGGAACCGGCGGCACAGTCACAGTCCGCTCCGCCAACGCTAAGCCTGGGCCGCCTTCAGTTCCGATGTGCAATGCCCGCAGCGGATAGCTTTGATGGGAATAGTTGCGAGGCAGAAGGGGCACTCCTTAGTCGTGGGTGCGGCAGGAATCGCTTCCGGCTTGCGTTGCAGCCGGTTGACCTGCCGGACGAGCAAAAAGACCGCAAATGCCACTAGCACGAGGTCGATCACGGTGTTGATAAAAAGGCCATAGTTGATAGTGGGGACGCCGGCAGCTTTGGCCTCGGCCAGGGTGGCGAAAGTCTGGCCCGACAGGTTGACGTACAACCTGGAGAAATCAACTCGTCCCGCCAGCAACCCGATGGGTGGCATCAAAACGTCGTTGACCAGAGAGGTGACGATCTTGCCGAACGACGCTCCCATAATGATCCCAACTGCCATATCGAGCACATTTCCGCGCAGAGCAAACTCCTTGAACTCTTTGCGCATGTGGTTCTCCTCCTTTTTTGTAGGGTAGGGCGTTGATCACCGTGCCGTTATTCCCGGATGGCGCGTGCCTTTCGCCCCTAGCGATCATCCCATCCGCACCAGGAGCTTCAACTTACGCAAACCATTTCCGTGCGTGGTGCACAGCGTCACCGAATCTGTGCATGAACTGCCTCTCCTCTTCGCTGAGAGGCCCCTGGCGAATTGCCGCCTGGTTCTCTTCGAGTTGTTTCAAGTTGGAGGGCGCTGTCAGGTCAACGTGCACGTGGGGGTTGGAAAGGACGAAACGATAGCACATGCCGGCGTCGGGAATCGGCGCGTCCTTTGGCCAACCGCGCGGCCTTCGTAGCAAGCTGCCCCAGCGGGTGGCGATATAGCTGATTACGCCTGGGGTCGATGGCGCTAGGTAAGGAAAGATCTCCTGCTCAGCTCCGCGTTGTGCAGCGCTGTAACGGATCATCAATAGATCGACGGCGTCCTGCGCCGCCAACTGCCCGGCGAGTTGCCGGTTGTGGGCAGAAATTCCTACGCCGCGCACCTTGCCCTCCTCGCGCAAGCGGCTCAGATCGTCTCTCAACCTCGGGGTGAATTCTTTCTCCTTCAGCACGCCGAAAAACAGGAAGGCGTCGATGTAATCTGTGTCCAACTGCCGGAGTCTCTTTTCCAGCGTGCGACGAAGGTTCTGGTGCCACCAGATGTAGTTGTACGCTCCAGTGGCAACAACATAGTTCTCTCTCTTGTTCTTCAGAACGTCGCGCAAAACGCTGATCATCTGCGTGTCAATGCCAAAGCAAAAGAAAAGGTTGATGCCTTCGTCGAGAGCCTTGTAGACCGCAGCTTTGCCGGGACGATAGCTGGCCGACAGGCCGAGCCGGTGCACGACACTTCCTATCTTCCCGAAAGTGGTGCGAACGAAATCACGATCCATGACGGATCTCGCCCGGAGCCCATGTTTCCACTGGTAAGCCTATGCAGTGCGACATTGTGCGTCAGCTCGATCGGCGTTTTGACTTTCTTGAAGCTGCGTATTCTGGATGGATACTATGATTTGGCAGAGAGAGCCGGGACGGTAAGCTAGGGGACGACATAGCAGCGAACCACAGCTTCCCTCCGCGCCTCGAAGCTCTTCTTGCCTACTTCTGATTTGCTCCGATGTCGGGCCTTTTCCCCTCAGGGACTTTGTTCCCCCAGAAGTCGCGGCCGCCGTTGTCCTTGATGGGCTTGCCCGCGCCGATACACGGCGAGCCGTCCTTCAGCTTGTAGCCTTCCAGGGACGCGAGCCCGAACTCGCCGCTGCCCGGATTCACCAGCTTCGGATCGGCCGTGATTGCCTTGGGGTCTTGCGGCGGGTTAACGTGGCGGCCATAGTAGACGTTGTTCTCGAACACGATGTTCGTGCTCTGGCCAAAACCCGGCGCGTCTTCATAGGTTCCGTTCCAATGCCTGCTGGTGCCACGGCTGTAGCGACATTTCCCTTCCACGTAGAAGATGTTATTTGAGACGTAAACTCCGTCAGACCAGCCGTTATAAGTGGTGAACAGGAAGAGTGGAATGTCGAGCTCTTTGCCGATAAAGAAGACGTTGTTGTAGATCCTGGCATTTTTGACGGGGCCGGTGATGTGGAAGGTCCGTGCGCGATCGTTCTGGCTGATGTTATAACGGACCGTCGTGTCCGCGTTTCCGACGCTATTCGGCATCTTCCAGTTGCCATCGTCGCAGAGCAGCATGAACCCCCCGTCGTTGTCGTGGCTATAGTTGTACTGAAACAGGGTGTCGTGGCAGTTCCCGTCGGAATCAAAAGCCTGACCATCCCGTGTGCCCTTGAAGGCACTCACCTCGTTGAACTGGAAGACGGTGTGGTCGCAGCTCCAAGGCCACATGCCGGCTGAGTAATCCGGGCAACGCTGCCCACCCTTGTGCAGCCGGTTGTATTCCACCAGACAGCCGGCGCAACCCCAGGGCTTGATGCCGTCCCCGCCGATGTCCTCCAGCAGATTGTCACGAATGACGACGTGTAGGCTGGGGAACCAGTCGGTGCGGTCGGAATTTTCGCTGTAACCGCAGATCCCATTGCGGTCCGTGCGGAGGAGGTGACATCCCTCGATCAGCAGCCCATCGAATCGGCTCTTGACCTTCTTGCCGCCGCATTCCCAAACAATACCGTGCCCCTCTCCTCTGTTCTTTCGGAGCGAACCGTTGACGTCGTGAACAAAAAGGTTTCTCAAATGAATGTGCCGCACCGTGCCGAAATCCCAGGAAATGACGCGGACGCCGTAGCGGAATTTCCTGCGGATCCATCCTTTGTTGGTCAGTTCGAGGTTGTTGATCTCCCAATACTCCTGGTTCCTAAGCAGCACTGCCTCAGGGTAGGAGCCTTCAGCCTGGATCAGGGGCTTGTTACCTAAACCATACATGTCCACGACGATGGGAGCGCCTGCTTTCCCCGAGCCGCTGGGAGCCAGTTGGCCGGTGAATCGGCTGCCGGCTTTGAAGAGAATCTTGTCTCCCGGAGCAAACAGAGTGCCATTGACACGCGCGAGAGTTCTCCAGGCTTTCTCTGGCGTTGTTCCATCACTCTGGTCGTTGCCCCTGTCGCTATTGACGTAGTGGGTGGTGTTCCCCGGGGAGCGAACCAACTCCTTCGTCCCCGTGCATCCCGTCAACTGAGACACGATGAGGCAAGAAGTGATAAGACCCGTTGCCAGTGATCGGCTGTTCATGACTGAGGCTCCTCTGCGCAAGGCGATATCCAATTGGTTCTCTTAAGGGCCAACGGAGATCCGTGGAAGTGTTGCGCCAGGGTTCTTATAGGACGAGTTCTTTGCGGAGTCAATCCTTGGCAATCCGGGGCAGGGCCCGAAGGCTGCTCCCTATATCGTTGATCCTGAGTTCAGATCAGTAGCGCACAAGCCACAAAGGCTGTAACCTGTTACACGCGATCTGCTGTCTGGCAGTGAAGTGGGGGCGTCATGCTAATCAAGATTCCAAAAGGCTGGGAAATTCCGGAGCGGCTTGCCACGCCTGAGCACATTTACCTGAACCGGCGCAGATTTCTCACCTCGGCGCTCGCGTCGGGGGGAATTGGCTTACTGCTTCCTCTGCGTGCCAGGGCGGGGAAAAGAGCCGAGCCTGTGGGCAGCGGTACAAGGCTGGCTTCGCTCCGCGCGGCTCGGAACACTCGATACGCCATCGACCATCCCATCACTGCGGAGTGTATCGCCACAGGCTTCAACAACTACTATGAGTTTACCGAGCGGAAGGATCTGGTATGGAAATTGGCGGAGGAGTTTCAACCGCGGCCATGGGAAATTGAAATCAAGGGTCTGGTCGAGAAACCGCGCAAGATCGATGTAGACGACCTGATCCGCCAGATGCCCCTGGAAGAGCGCGTTTATCACCACCGTTGCGTCGAAGCCTGGACGATATTCGTTCCCTGGATTGGCTTCCCGATGAAGAAGTTCATCGAGTGGTGCAAGCCCGCATCCAACGCCCGCTATGTCCGGATGGTCAGCTTCTTCAGGCCAGCGCAGGCCGAGGGCCAACGGCAGGCCACCTGGTACCCCTGGCCCTACTTTGAGGGGCTAACGCTCGAGGAAGCTTCCAACGAGCTGTCCCTGCTCGTCGTCGGCATGTACGGTAAGACGCTTCCCAATCAGAACGGAGCCCCGCTGCGGCTATACGTTCCTTGGAAGTACGGGTACAAAAGCATCAAGGCGATTACGCGCTTTGAATTCGTCGGGAAGCAGCCGCCAACGTTCTGGAATACGGCGGTCCCCAACGAGTACGATTTCACTGCCAACGTCAACCCCGAGAAACCCCACCCTCGTTGGTCGCAGGCCAGCGAACGTCTGGTCGAAACCGGCGAACGCATTCCCACCCTGATATATAACGGCTACGAAGAACACGTCGCCTACCTGTACAAGTGAAACCTGGGTCGGCGCCAGCCTTCGCCTTCCTGCGGGAACGCGCAGGTGTGCCTGGGAGTCCCGAACCGCTAGCTCCGGCCCGTGACCGCTAAAGTAGTGCTAGGATCAGCCAGCTTCGGAGGGGTGAATATACACAGAGTCTGGGTTCTGTTAATCGTCTTAAGCGTACCACTGCCGGCGCAGCAACAAGGTTCAAAATCGACAGCGGTCGAGCCGGAAGAACATGCGGTTTATAGTGCCCTCATCCGGGAGATGTATCTGAGCAAGAATGTTGACCTGATTGTGATTGATGATCACACTTCAAAGGGGCATCACGAGCTGAGCGAAATCGTAGACGGCATGAAGGGGATGTTTCGAGGCCAGGTGGAGCCGGCAGCGCTGGAGGATTTCAGGGCGAAGAACCAGGAGGAGCACCCATTAGACTCACGGCTTAATCTTGAGGTCCGGTACGTTCTCATCTCGAAGGCAGAAGCAAAGAAACTCTTCGAAGGCGGACAGTCAGGTCCCGGCAAGGGATGGGACGGCTTTTATGCCAAGTACCCAAGATCGCAAGGCATCATGACCTTGTCGCGTGTGGGGTTTAACGAGAAGCGGGATCAGGCCGTTCTGTACGTGGGTAATCAGTCCCATTGGTTAGCTGGGGCAGGATTCTACGTTTTCCTGGCAAAGAAGGACGGTTCCTGGGTGATTCTCAACCGAAAGATGGTTTGGATTTCCGGAGCGCCGCGTTCCCCGGATTTCCCAAGGCGACGATCGTTCCCCACATCCTGTTGCAGGTTTTTGGCGCTTTCTTGGGTTCTCTGGCAGTGCTCTACTGTTAGCGAGGATTCTAGGCGCCTGCGGCGGAGAGAGACTCGGCGTGGCCATCGGCTAACCAGATAGCCAGAGGTTGATGAGGCTTAGTGGTGCCTATCCTAATCCCGGCTCTCTCGGGGTCGGTCCCGAGAACTTTGCCAAGGTTACGACGGGGACAGGCTGCTTTTCGTGGACCGCGCGGAAACGAGCGGTGGCTGTACATCGTTGCCCGCGGCAGAGGCGGTTTGGGAGGCGGGATGGTATATCATGGCTTGTTGCGGCGGTCCCTACGGGAGCCGGTTGGGCAGCCGCCGGATGTGATGTTGGTGGGATGTCCACATCGAGCGAGGAGGTGCTGTGAAAGCCGCGTTCCTAACCGGTCTCAGACAGTTGCAGATCCTCGAGGCGCCTGACCCAGGGCTAACCTGTCCTCGCGACGTGCTCTTGCGAATTGACACGGTGGGAGTCTGCGGGTCCGACGTGCATTACTACACGACGGGCCGTATTGGTTCCTTGGTGGTGGAGTATCCGGAGCGGACCGGTCATGAGTGCGCTGGAACGGTGCTTGAGACCGGAAAGGAAGTGAGCGAATTGAAAGCCGGCCAGCGGGTGGCAGTGGACCCGCTTGTTTCCTGTGGGCAGTGCGACCAATGCCGCGGGGGGAGACCCCACACTTGTCGGAACCAGGCTTTTCTGGGTTGTCCCGGCCAAGCTGCGGGTGCCTTGGCCGAATACGTGGTCATGCCGGCAGAGTGCTGCTACCCGATCCCCCATTCCATGACCCTGGTTCAGGCTGCGTTGGTCGAGCCGTTGTCGATCGGAGTTTATGCTGTTCGATTGGCCGGCGTGCAGCCCGGCGCTAAGATCGCCATTCTCGGCTCGGGCCCGATCGGTTTGTGCGTGCTACTGGCCTGCCGCGCCGCGGCCAGGTGCGTGACCTACGTCACCGACTTGCTCGATGAACGTCTGGAGATCGCCCGCCAATGCGGGGCTGACTGGGCCGGGAATCCCCAGCATGCGGATGTCGTCGCGGCAATTGGAAAGCTGGAACCTCTGGGCATGGATCTTGTCTTCGAATGTGCGGGCCAGCAGGAGACGCTCGACCACGGGGTGGGCCTGCTTAAGCCCGGAGGCACGCTGCTGATCATCGGCATTCCGGAGCTGGACCGCGTCAGTTTCAGCATCGATCGGATGCGGCGCAAAGAACTGCGACTGCAGAATGTTCGCCGGCAAAACGGATGTGTAGCGCCCGCCATCGAGATGGTGGCCAGTGGCGCGGTCAACGTAGACCGGCTTGTGACCCACCACTTCCCATTAGCCGAAACTCAAGCGGCATTCGATCTGGTGGCTGGCTATCGTGACGGCGTGGTCAAAGCCATTATCCATATATCCTCTGCATCCTGAAATCCTTTCCTTGGAGCTCTGCGGCAGTGAATTTCTTCCGTCGCCGATGGTTCGACGCGACCCTGACGCTAGACCATTTTCAGTGCAACCGGTTCGATGCAAGTTCAAGACGCTTCACAAGGTTATCTACGAGGTCATCAGTAGAACCCCATTGGCCTGCTCTCTGAGGGAAGGGTTACAGGAATGACCAATCTGCAAGATATTGTCGCCGTGGATCTGGGCAATTCCAGTGGTCGAGTGGTCCTCGCCGAGTGGAATGGCAGCCAGGGAACCTTGCGCGAGATCTACCGGTTCCCGAACGGTACCGATGAAGTGGACGGGCATGTCGTATGGGACATGGAGCGGATCTGGTGCGAAGTCTTCAAGGGTCTTAAGGTTGGGGCTACCAAGACCCGAGGGCAAATTGAAAGTATAGGTCTCGATAGCTGGGGGGCGGATTTCGTGTTGGTGGATCAGGCCGGAGACCTGATTGGTTTGGCTTTTTGTCTCCGCGATACGCGCAACCTGGCGGCGATGGAGCGTGCGTTTACCATCTTTTCCAGGAAGAGGATCTACGAAATCACCGGGATCCAACTGATGCCCGTCAACACGCTCTACGGGCTGCTGGCGCACATTCAGCAGTTCCCCGATGAATGGGAGAGGGCCAAGTTCTGGTTAGGCACAGCGGAGCACCTCTTGTTTTGCCGGACAGGAGTCGCCGTTGCCGAATACACGAATGCTCCCAACTCCCAGATGGTGGATGCGGTGTCAAAAACTTGGTCGCGGGAGCTGTGCGAAGCCTTCGGGCTCAGTCTGGATAAGTTCCCGCCCATCGTACCGCCGGGGACCATCCTGGGTAAGTTGCGGCCAGCCCTCGCGCGGAAGCTAGGACTCCCAAACACGAAGGTTGTTGCCCCGGCTTGCCACGACACCGGCTCGGCCGTGGCAGCCATACCCTATGCTCATGACAACTTGGCGTTTGTCAGTTCTGGTACGTGGTCGCTGGTGGGGACTGTGCTGAACGCCCCACTGATTTCTGAGCAAGGGTATCAGTTCAACATCACGAACGAGGGCGGTGTGGGGAATACCATCCGATACCTCAGGAATGTGGTTGGGCTGTGGCTGATTCAGGAGTGTGTCAGGGAGTGGAATAAGCAAGGATACCCGGTGACCGCCCCCCAGTTGGCCGAGCGGTGTATGGGTGTCTCGATGGAGGGACCATTCTTTGATGTTGCCGATGAGAAGCCCTTCCTCGCGCCTGGAAACATGATCGCTCGCATCAATTCCGCACTGCGAGCCAAGGGCTATGCGGAAGAGAACCGGCCCGCAGAACTGGCAGGGATTATCTTTCGCAGCTTGGCACGGCGCTATGCGGAGGTCATCGACGCCATCCGCAAGTGTACCGGAAAACCACTGGAGCGCCTCTGTATCGTGGGTGGCGGCGTACGAAACGACGCGCTGAACTCGCTGGCTGGGCGATCCACCGGCCTGGAAGTCGTTAAGGGATCGAGCGAGGCCACGCTGATCGGCAACGTCGCCGTGCAGATCGCTGCCCTGGAGAATACCCGTTCGGTGGAGGAGATTCAGGCCATTGCGTCCTGCCTGAAGTTTCTGGGCGAGAACTGAATGTGGATGGACCAGAGATCTCAAGTGGGGCTTTGTCGATCAAAGAGGGCCAATCATTGGGGACGTCATGTTCTGCTAGGCGGAGCTGCCTTTTGTCTCACGGCGAGAATATGCCTCTTGGCGTAGTAAGGTCTATCCCGATACAGCGACCGTCACCAATCCAGGCGCAAGGAGAACTGGATTTGGCGGGAGTTCTGCGCGGAGCTGATCTTGCCAAAGTTTGATGTCCCGAAGATGAGCCCGGGGCGGTCGAAGTTGGGATGGTTCGTGAGGTTGAAGAAGTCGGTGCGAAATACCAGGTTCAGGCGCTCGCTGAGGCGCGCGTGGCGCTCCATGCTCATATCCCAGGCTAAGAGTCCCGGCGCGGAGATCACGTTGCGGCCTTCATTGCCAGGGATGCTGAAAGGTCCGAGGGCGTCGAAGAAAACGGGCGGCGTCCGAAAGGCACCTGTATCGAACCACCGGCTGGGATCGCGTTGGCTGGCCGGCAAGTTGGGGTTCCCCACCAAGTCGGGACGGTCGGTGCCGTTCGATTGTGTGCCACTGAGTGCTGTGGGTAGGATAGCCGTCATCGGCTGGCCGGTTTGAAGCGTCAGAATATTGGCCAATAGCCAACGGCCCATGACGTTAGCTGGCGTTCCCTCCTTCAACCAGCGGCGACCGGTTCCGAAGGGTAATTCCCAGGTGCTCGACAGGACGAAGCGCTGGCGAAGGTCAAAATCGGAAAGCCCACGTTCAGCCTTCAGGTTGTAGTTATCCTGCGGCTGGTTGGTGCCGTTAAGACCTGAGGCAGTGTCGATAGACTTGCCGAAAGTGTAGCCTCCCACGAAGGAGAGCCCGCCGGCGAAGCGCCGTTCCAACCGTGCGATCAAGGCGTGGTAAGTCGAGTTGACATCCGTGGCACGCACGAACTGATTCGAGCCGGGTTGTGGGTGATAGCCGCGTCGCTGCCCTGGTAGGTTCGGAACACCCTGATTCTGCAGCGCCCGCCGTGGAAGTTTATGCCCGTCCGACCCCACGTAGCTCAAAGAGAGAACTGTGTCAGTCGCGAGTTCGCGCTCGAACGACAGGCTCCACTCATAAACGTAACCGTTGCGGATGTGGGGCGGGGAAGAAACCGCTACCGGCGGAGCGTTGCCAAGTTGATAAGCGAGTTCGTAACTCAAGGGCGGCGGCGCGAAGGGCTGGCCACACGCTCCCGGACCGAAAAACCTGCACAGGTCGAGGCCGAATAGGAATTCGGTGATGGGCGCGCTGAAGCGGGTTTCGGAAGCGTAGTCCAGCTCACCGAGAGAATTAAAGACACCGAATCCTCCGCGCAAAGAGCTTGTGCCGCGTCCCGAGAGGTCATAAGCGAATCCCGCGCGGGGCGCCCAACCAGCCCAGTCCGGCCGGATCAGGGAGGCTGGAAGGCCAGCCTGCTGCGAGGTTACGAACTCGAGGCCATAACGGTGTTGGAGGTTCTGGATTAATGGGTCCGCGACCAGGGATTGCGCCTGCCCCTGGTCGTTGCGAATGATGAATCGCACGGCATTGCGCGGGTCGAGGATGGAAGCGCGGCCGTCGGCGTTGGTCGCCGGGGAGTAGAACTCCTCGCGCAGGCCGTAGGTGAGCGTCAGCCGGCGTGTCCGGTGGAATTCGCCCACGAAGTAAGCGCCCAAGTAGTTCAGGCGATCGTTGCCACCGGAGTTTCCAGCCTGAGCAAACGAGAGGAACGGTCGGCCCAGCAGGAAATCCGAAAAGGCTGTGCCAGAGACAGATCCCAAGCCATCGCTAAAAGAAAAGACCCCTTGGCCGAAATCTTCCAGTAGATAGAAGAGGCGCAGGCGGCGCACGTCCGCCCCAAACTTCGACGTGTGTCGACCGTTCACCCACACTAGGTTGTCGGCAAACTGGAAGGTGTGGTTCCTGCGGATCTGGGGCTGGAAGATATCACTGTCGCCCATGTCAGCGTAGCCTGGGACGTTGATGGCCGGGATGCCACGATTCGTGGCGCCCGGCGCCCGCTCGATCCCGAGCGAGTGAAGGAAACCGCTACGAATGTTCTCGCCTTCCTTGGTTCCGAAATAGTAGGCATAACCAAAGCGGAAGTCGTTGATCAGCGTGGGCTGGAACACCGACGTGAGGCCGAGGCCCAGGTTACGCCCCGTATCGGTTTTCTGGGTCCCAAAGCCGGGTGGAGCAGAGGGGTTTTGGGCGAAAGTGTTCGGTACAAAGGGGAAAAGTTGCGCGCTGTCAAATAAAAGAAAACGTCCGAACAACTGGTGCTGCGCGGCCAGTTGATGGTCCAACCGCAGTAAGAACTGATCCGTGTTGACCCGGCGGAGACCCACGTTGATGGTATTGTTCTCCCCAGGGGGCGTATCGGCTAGGTTGGGGAGGGGAACGCTTGCGAGGACCGCGCGCGAGAGGGGATCAATCCGGGAACCCGGGATGACATTTCCCGGGAATGCCTGTCCCGTGACAGGATCTATAATGGCCGGAAAGGGCTGGCCCGTCCGGGAATTGATCCCGCTGAAGTCGCCGTGGCGGAGGGCCTCAGGTGGGAGGAGCGTAGTGTTGGTCAGGCTCTGCCGAATTCGTAGGCCCTCATAGTTTGAGAAGAAAAACGTGTGATCGCGGCGGAGAGGCCCCCCGAAGCTCGCCCCGAACTGGTTCTGGCGGTAAGGGGGAATTGGCAGATCCGGAGCGTCGAAGAAGTTCTTGGCGTCGAGCGTGCTGTTGCGCAGGAATTCATACGCTGTCCCCGTGAACCGGTTGGTGCCTGAGCGCGAGGCAATGTTGACCTGCGCACCGGAGGTGACGCCTTGTTCCGCCGAGTAAGAATTCTCCACCACGCGGAATTCCCGGACGGCATCGATGGAAGGGTTCACCGTGAGGCTATAAGCGAAAGGCTCCATGAGGGTAATGCCGTCGAGTGAGAAGTTGTTCCGCTCAGAGCGCTGGCCGTTCACGGAAAAGCCCAGACCCAGTGCCGCGGTGTTGAACTGTTGGGCGGAGCTGTTGGGATAGGGTGGCACTGCGCCGGCAGCCAGCAGCGCTAATTGCGAAAATTGGCGGCCATTGAGCGGCAGGAGGCTGACACGTTGGTTCGAGATCTCGTCACCGATAGCCGGCGAAGCAGTCTCGACCAGCGGCGGACGGGCGTCGACGCGGACCTCTGCTCGGTCGTGGGAGAGTTCCAGGTGCACGTCTACGCGAGCCGTCTCACCCACTTGGAGCACCAAGCCACGCAATATCTTAGAGGCGAAGCCGGGAACGGCCACCTGAAGTTCGTAGCTGCCCACCGGCACGAGAGGAAAACTGTAGAACCCGAGCGTGTCGGAGCGAGTCTGCCGGACTTGTCCAGTAGCCAAGTTACGGAGTTCGATCGCTGCTCCTGGCACGGCCGCGCCGCTGGGATCGACGACGAGACCTTCGAGATGGCTGTTCCAACTCTGCCCAAGAAGTTGGTGAGACGTTAGGCTAAGCCCGAGAACCGTTGTGGTGGCGATCGTGAAAGCGAGCACTTGCCGCAGGAATCTTGTGTTTGTTGGCTCCAAAGAAAATGCCCCTCATCGGGGCACAGGTGAGGTCAATAAACAAAAGGCGCCTCAGGAGCGAGCGGATTTGTCCTCCCAGCCACAGCGAGGCCACACCCACTCTTTACGCCAGAAGCAGCCTTGACCTTCTACCATCCGGACTCTACCGTCGGCCCCGGAATTTCACCGGATCGTGAGGCTTCCAGGTCCAGGACGCTCGCGCCCCGGACCTCCCCTCGCGGGCTTTACCGCCGATCGGGAATTGGGAAGCTTTACCTTCCCTCACCCTGCCCCGAAGGTCATGAATTCGAACGCCGCTAGTCTAGCATCATCATGTCCTCTCCCTCAAGGGCGACGTGCTGCACGGGCGGCCTAAGGAGATAACGCTGTTTCGGACAATCGTAGTCACTCTCCTTTCCCACGTTGGGCTTCTCTGTTGCTTTCAAATCCCTGATCTGCAATCTGCGATTTCGGCGTTTCCCTTTCACTGCGTCTTCTGAAGGCTGACAGTTGGCTGCTAATAGCTGGTCGCTGACCACTGGGAGCCAACCGGTTCCTGCCCTGCAAATAAGCTTGCTCAAACTCGCCATCCCGCTATAATCGTTGAGCGTTTCAAGCTTGCATTCGCCAATCAGCACAGTGAACTATGGGAATCTCACCAGCGCCAACCAAACGCCGTCGCGGTGAACCCTGGGCTCTCGGTCAAGTTTTTGGCTATGCGTCAGCCAACATCTTTGACCGCGTCGCTGTGGCCCACGCGGATCCGCTGATCTTGCCTTTCCTCCGGGGTCTCCCCAGCCTAGCGATGGGAATTGTCCTTGTCTGGAAGGGCCGTACTCTGGCGCAGGTTCGCCCCGGGTCGCCGCGCTACGTGGGCCGACGCGCGATCCTCTCCTTTGTTTGGGCCGGCACGATTTCGACCATAGGCCTGTTTGTTTACGCGTTCGCGATCCGAGTGGGTGGCGTTACGATCACGATCCCCGCGCTTGAGACCTATGTCATCTGGGGAACCCTCATCGCGTGGTTCTTTCTCCACGAGCGAGTCCATAGTCTTGCGCTCCTGGGAATTGGTTTGATCGCCCTGGGCTTGGGAGGTCTCTCTTGGGGGCAGTTCCGTGGCCAGCCAATCAGTGCTTACTGGTATTGGGCTGTCCCACTGGGTATCTTCACGGCGCTCACCTACGGTGTGTCTGGCGTCCTTTGGCGCGATGGCCAATTGCGGGGGGCCCACCAGTCCATAGCCATCCTGCTCCAGTTCACGACGAGCATCGCGGTGGCCATTGCAGGGCTGCTCCTCCTGGGTCGCTGGTCATTGGTTTTGGAGGCTGCTTGGCGGGATCTGTTAGCGCTTCTGGCCAGCGGTGTACTTTCGGGGATTATCGGCATCTATTGCATGTTTACGGCCCTCCGGCTCATGGCGGTGGCGCGCGTGTATGCGTTCTCCTCGCTCACTCCCTTGGTCGCCACCCTTTTTGCCCACTTCTTCCTCCACGAGTACCTGAACCTTCTCATGCTCGGCGGTGTGCTTCTCGTTTCCGTTGGCGTCATCCTGACGCAAGTCTTCCGGCCCAAAGACGAAACGCAGGCTTGAAAGATGGAGTTCGGTCTCCGGGTTCTGGGACTTTGAGACCGGTCACTTGTTCTACACGTGTGGGACGCGGTGGGACCTGATTGCTTCGAGGTGCTCCTTCAGTCTTGTGCGGATTTCCTGCTCCTTGCCTGCGGTCAGCTCCTGCTCGAGTTCACGGAGCGCGAAGTGAACGATATCGTGGTGGTGAATCTCCTCCGGGGCGAGTTCAGTGCTGAACTGGAGCCAGAGGCGGTGGAGGAGGTCAATCTCCTTCGGTGTGAGATGCGGAGCATGCGGCCCAAGGTAGAAGACTTCTTCGCGGCCAGCAGGTGTAAAGATTTCAAGCGTGAGCTGGGGTTTGGGATCCGGAAGACGCTCCCAGGCGAGCCCGGCGCGGCGCGCTTCTTCGGTGATTGCCATCTTGGCCGAGAGTCCGAGCACGATAGTGGATGACTGAAGGCTCTGCGCCGACCGCAGTATGCCATCCCAGATATCGCTAGCGGCAGCCACGGCCAGATGGATGGTTTTCCCTTGGTGTTCCGACAGCGCAAGCGCGCGCGTGAAAAGCAACTGCTCGGTATCGGCAAAAAGCTGTTCGGGCATGAGCCCGCTTTCGCCGGACGCCGCTCGCTGAAGGATGCGAACGTGGAGGACCACTACATCCTGCTGCTCGAGCTTGACGCGTTTGAGAACCCTCTCCAGGCGGTAGAGCGTGTGGTAATCCCGGGCCATGACCAGCAGGTTTCCCGGCCGGCAACCCACGGTCTTCGGTGTGATCTCGTCGCCGGGAGCCAAATGGAACTGGTCGAGCTCGGTACGTGACATGCCTCGCGGGTGCGTGACTCTTTCCGAAGCCGTGAAGACCCCAAAAAGAACCAGCGTAAAGGCGATGCCGGAGACCGTCGCCACTTGCTTGGTGAGGAGATTCACAACCGCTATGGCCATGAGGGTTAGGGTAATCAGTGCCAGCCCCAAGGGAATCTCGGTCTTGCCCAGCCTGAGGTTCGGCGGCACGCGGTACTCGCGGGGCCCCGGTTGTTTATAGCGAAGCAGCAGAACCGCCAGCCCCTTCATTACAAAGCTCCAGATCACGCCGAAGGCATAAGCCTCACCCAGGACATAAACGTTGCCGCCGCTCAAGATAATGGTTAGCAGTTGCAGTCCCACGACCAAGTTGATGATCCGGTAGGAAGTCCCATAGCGCCGGTGAGGTCGCCGGAACCAATCGGCCAGGACGCCGTCCTCGGAAACCCGGTTGAGCACCCCGTTCGATCCTACGATGGCGGTGTTTACGCCCCCGGCAAGAATCAAGCTGCCCACCAAGACGACAAATCCGTGGAACACCAGCTTGAGGGTCATCGGACCTTCCACATACATCGCCAGGCCGCCAATCAGGTTTTCGAAGAAATGCTTGCGCGCGTCGTCGGGGATGATCATGACCGCGAAAAAGGAGACAAGCGAGGTGAAGGTCAGGCTATAGATGAAGATTACCAAGCCGGCGCGTTTCAGGTTGGGCAGTTTAGGGTGCTCAATCTCGCGGTATACCTGCGCCAACGATTCTTCGCCGCTCATGGCCAGAATCGAGTGGCCTAAGCCGATCAGGATGCCGATCAGCCCGATTGTCTGCGGCAGGCGGCTGCCACGCAGCCATCCCAAAGCATCCGGAGCAAAGTGGAGGTTTCCCAGCCGCGGCAGAGGAGGCAAGTGGACTCCCCGCACCCACAGGGTGTACGCGCACCAACCAATCATCAGCACCACCATGACCGTGGTGAGCTGCATGATGCGCAACGCCTTTTCGCTGGATTCCGGAATCCCTTTGACGTTCTCCCACCAGAAGTAGATGGTCACAAGAATCGCGAACGCCGCAGCGGTCAGGTTTTCCGGCAAGACTAGGTGGATGTGCAGGTACGCTAGAATCTCATTCAAGAAACCGGCGAGGTAGTGGCCCGCCGATACGCCGCTGATGGGCCCGGTAAGGATGTAGTCGAACATCAGGGCGGAAACCGAGAATTTGGCGAGCGTGCCGCCCATGGCTTCTTTCACCACCCGGTAAACACCGCCCCGCACGAACATGCTGCAGCTTTCCACATAGATGGCCCGCACGGCGTAGGAGAGCAGCATGACGCCCAGGATGAACCAGGGCGCTGATTTACCTACCGCTTGCTCGGCAATACCGCCCGCGTAGAAGGCCGACGAGGCGAGATCGTTGAGAACGATGGCCGCCGCCCGCCAGAAGGAAATGAACGCCAGCATGGCGGTAGTGGCCACCAGCACCCGAGGCAGGGCAGATGCTGCCGGCTGGGAGGCTGGTTGTGCGGTGGAGTTACTCTCCATACCCGGTTCCTGAAAGAGGTGGAGCCATCAGGCTAAGCCAGGCCAGGCGCTGAAGCAGACCTACAAAGATGCGCCAAAAACAAGCTTGTTTATGTTCGCATAGGAAGCAGGGATTCAGCAAACCCGTTTTGTAGGCTACGCGGCGGGCGGGACGTCAGCGCCACAGTGAGGTCGGCTCGGTACTGCTCCTGCTGGGGTAGATGGGGACGGCAACCCCGAGAGTAGAATCGGGATAGCAGAAACCAGTGAGCTGAAAAACTGAGTGGCTTTAGGTCGGTGCGCCAGGATTTCCCGGCAGTACTGCCTGGAAATCCTGGTTGTGGACATTTCAAAGTCCGCGTTTACAGTTCTGTTGAGACCTAATCCCCCCCTGGCTTACAATACCCCTGCAGAATGTGCGTCCCATTCCCTTGAAAAGACGTCACTTCGCACTTGCTATTCCGAGGATTCTCCGTGGACGTCGCTTATGAGTTCACGCCCCTTGTGGCGAGCAAATTGATTGTCTACACGTTTGGCGCCCTAGTGCACTTGTTCCTGATGGTGTTGATCCTGGGCAACCGGAGGCTTCGTCGCCTCGAGCGGCTCCTGTTCACGCTGATGGTGGCGCTTTTCATGTGGAACTCGGGGAACCTCCTCGCCTTGAATATCGGATTGTTTTACGGGGTCGGACCTGACATCCTTTCTGGCTTCTCACGGCTGATTGCCTTCCTGGGTTTGGTGGTAGCCGCGCCGCTGCTGGTTCATGTCCAAGCGGAATACCTGAACCGTTTTCATCCTGCGCCTTCGTGGCGGAAGCTGCTGGTGGTGCTCTTCTATCTCCCACTGGTGGCGGTGCCGTGGGCCGTGTGGGGGCATCTCCTGGAGGAAATTCAATTGGATCCTGTGCTCGCACTCGGATGGCGTCGGCGTCCCGTGTTAGCCTTTGTGATCGCGGCGCTGATAGTCGGGACGGTGTTCAACGCTTCCGTCGCCCTCGACCACCGGATCGAGGATCGTCGCCTGACACGGCTCCACACCTGGCTGGCGGGCCTGCAAGGGTTTCTGGCCGCTAGTATTACCTGGGTTTACCTCATCTCTCGACAGCCTGTTCATGGGCTGGGCGGATACTTTCCGACGTTCCTCATGCTGGTAGCCATCCTGCCCAGCGCGCTGATCGGCTACTGGATCTTCCGTTACAATTTCCTGGACCTACGCTTGCAGCGTAATGTCGTCTATTCCCTGGCTGCCATCTTCGGCTTCTTGATCTACCTGAACTTCATGCGGCGCCTAAGCGGCATGCTGGAAGCACACGAGATCCTTCCCTCGGCGGTCACCGAAGGAGTGATGATCTTCATTCTCGTGGTGCTCTTTCAACCCGTGAAGCAGCTCATCAATCGCTCCCTCCATAGAGCTTTCCTCTCGGAATTCGAGCGCGTGCAAAAGCTTTCGGCAGATATCCAGGAGTTTGCCAAGCAATGCGGGGATGTGGAGGGTTTGAAGCGATTCGTCGAAGAACGGACTCGTAGGGAGCTGGGCCTTGCGCAGGTGGTCCTGCGGCCCGGTGGAGCCACGCCGCGTCCCGAGGCGCCTGCTAAGCCCCTCACTAAAGCCCACACTTTTCCCATCCACCGTGGCAAGGAGGTGATAGGCACTCTTGAGGTGGTTCCCGCGACGGCGGAACTTTCCGGGGACCAGTTTGGCGCGCTCGAAGTGTTGGCTGACCAGTTAGCAGCTGCGCTGGAGCTCTGCCAGCTTATCGCCGAAAAAGTCAAGCTGGAGCGCCAGCTCTCCGAGAAGGAGAAGATGGCCTTCCTGGGCGAGATGGCCACGCGGATTGCCCACAACGTAAAGAACCCGCTGAGTTCGATGAAGACGTTGGTGCAGTTGCTTGAGGAGGATGTGAGCCTTCCGGAGCGCGCGCGCCAAGACTGCCGGTTGGTGGTGGGTGAAATCGATCGGTTGAATCACAATATCATACAGGTGCTGCGTTACGCTAAACCCGCGCGCGACATCGACCGTCCGGTGGATCTTGCCACTGTTGTCGGTCGGGTTCTGGATCTCACGCGAGCCGATGCCGAACGGCGGCAGGTGAAGCTCAAGGCGGAGTCCGACGCTCCCTGTCCCGTTAAAGGCGGGGAAGAGGCTGCCAACGACATCGTCTCGAACCTAGTGGTCAATGCCCTGGAGGCCAGCGACCCAGGAGATACCGTCCGGATCTCTGTGAGTCGCGATCCAACCGCACCCCACCGCGTAGAGCTTCGCGTGGAAGACCAGGGGCGAGGAATTCCTCCGGAGCTCAAAGAGAAGATCTTCGAGCCCTTCTTTACGACCCGGCCCGGCGGAACCGGGTTGGGACTCGCCATCGTGGTTCGGCGCCTGGAGGAGATCGGAGGCTCGGTGAAATGCACTAGCCCGCTGGACGGCGAGGGGAGACAGGGCTCACGGTTTCTCGTCTGCTTCCGTGCCGCCGCGTGATTTGTGGTTGTGAATTTGGGATTCCGGATTACAGCAGAGCGTGGCGACGCCCGGGGCATTCATCAAGATGTTGCGAGCTAAGGAAGCAGACATTGGAAATGAGAATCCAACATCGAGAAGGCGCCGCGAATCAGAGAATGAGTAACGGGCAATCCAAAAGCCAACATCGAAAATCAGAAGTTCACGGAGGTCTATGCACTCGATCCTGATTGTGGATGATGACCGCACGGCCCGTTACGGCATGCGGCGCGCGCTCGAGGAGCACTACACGGTGTTCGAGGCGGAGAGTGCTGCCGCCGCGCGCGCTTTCGTGGCGCGCGAGAATCCCCACCTCATGCTGCTGGATATCGAGATGCCGGAGGAAAACGGTCTGGACTTCCTGCGCGAGCTCCAGTCAAAGGGCGACTCTCCTGCGGTGATTATGATCACAGCTTATGGGTCCGAGAAGGTTGCGGTGGAGGCGATGAAGAGTGGTGCCTACGACTACCTGCCGAAACCTTTCGAGGTGGATGAACTGCGCCTGGTGGTTGAGAAAGCGCTCGAGCACCTGGACCTTGCCGAAGAGAACCTGCGGTTGAAACGCCAATTGGCCTCCGAAGGGCAGTTCGGCGCAATGATCGGTTCGAGTCAACCGATGCGTGAGCTGTTTGAGCTGGCTGACCGCGTGGCCCAGGCCGAAGTCACCGTCCTCATCGAGGGGGAAAGCGGCACGGGGAAAGAATTGCTGGCCACGGAAATCCACCGGCGAAGCAACCGTGGAAAAGGGCCGTTCGTACCCCTTAACTGTGCGGCGCTCCCCGAGCACTTGATCGAAAGCGAGTTGTTCGGGTATGAGAAGGGCGCGTTCACCGGAGCTACGTCGATGAAGCGTGGGAAATTCGAGCTGGCTCACGGTGGCACGCTCTTCCTGGACGAGGTGGGAGACATGTCTCTCGCCACGCAGGCAAGACTCCTGCGCGTTCTTGAAACGCGCAAGGTGGAGCGCCTGGGTGGGACTGCTTCTTTTGACGTCAATGTGCGCATCTTGAGCGCGACGAACAAGGATCTGACGGCGGAAATCGCAAAGCAGAACTTTCGCGAGGATCTCTACTACCGCCTGCGTGTGGTCTTGCTGAAGCTGCCGCCTCTGCGGGGACACCGGGAGGATATCCCTTTACTGGCTGAGCAATTCTGCCGCATGCTCGGAGAAAAACACGGCCGCCGGTCCTTGATGATTTCGAGGGAGGCCATGGAACTGTTGGCGGCGTGGGAGTGGAAGGGAAATGTTCGCGAGCTGAAGAATGTGCTCGAGAGCGCCATCGTCATGACCCGCGGCGACGTCTTGCAGCCTGAAGCTCTGGCTTTCGCCGCGCAGCGGACGGTTCCCGCAGGTCCGCCGGGAGAAGCCGATTTTCTCGCGGTCAGCGATTACCGCGAGGCCAGAAAGCAGTTTGAGGTTGCTTACATTAAGGCCAAGCTTCGCGAGCATGGCGGTAACATCACGCGAACCGCTGCAGCCATCGGACTGCACCGCCAAAGCCTTCAGGAGAAGCTGCGGGAGCTAGGAATCCAGACAGAGAAAGAGTAAGTCCCAAAGCAAGGCAAAAGACAAGAATCAAAAGGCAGAAATCTTGATGAGATTTTCAGGACAATGTCTGGTCGGCATGTCTGACCTCTGGCTGTTGATTTGCTTCAGAATTTCAGTGAGGACCCCATGACCTTAGACTACTTTCGGTTCGTCATTCGCACCCTGGCGATGCCTGTAATGCTGGCTTCAGCCCTTTCCGCGGCAGCGGAGGCCGAAAAGCCACGAAAGGTTTTCGTCATTACGGACCTGGAGGGTGTGGCAGGTATTTTCGACTCAGACACGCAGTGCATGCCCTACCAAAGCGTGCGGTGGGAAGAATCGCGCAAGTTGCTCACTGGCGAAGTCAACGCGGCGGTGGACGGTTTGCTGGAAGGTGGCGCGACGGAGGTTGTCGTATGGGATGCCCATGATTCGGGCAGAACGCTTTCCGTGCTCGATATCCATCCGAAGGCGCGACTCCTTGCGGGTGACGGCATCTCACCGATGCTCGAGCTCGATGCCACGTATAGCGCTGTGGTCTTCATCGGCCAGCACTCTATGGCTGGCGCGGAGAAGGGCATCCTCAGCCACTCCTACGATTCCCGGGGCATTCAGAACATCTGGGTCAACAACAAGCCCACGGGAGAAATTGGTGCACGGGTGATGCTTGCCGGCACGTTCAGTATCCCGGCGATCATGCTTTCCGGGGACACTGCCGCCTGCAAGGAGATCCACGACTTGGTTCCGGGGGCTGAGTGTGCGGAGGTAAAGCAGGGTGCAAGCCGCACGGCAGGGTTTACCCTACCCCATCCGGTGGCATGTAAGTTGATTCGTGAGAAGGCCCGCCGAGCAATGGAGAGGCTGGTGGACTTCAAGCCCTACCGGATCTCCGGGCCGGTGCAAGTCAAGGTCGAGTTCACGCCGCGGGGCACGCAGAGTTTCCTACCGCGAGAAGGGGTCGAGCGGGTGAACGACCGCACCTGGGTCTTCCGCGGAAAAGACATCGTGGATGCCTGGCTGAAGTACTCTTCGTTTTAGAGCACGAAGCCGGGTTGCGTTCTCGGCAGCCCGGCATGTGGAGCATTGTCTCAGATTGCCCGGAGCTAGTTAGGAGGTCGGCCATGAGTGCAGAAAGGCTTGTTCATTCGCGTCGTCGATTTCTGGGGGGAATTCTGGGCGGGTTGGCCGCGGCGTCTCTGCAAAGTGCAACCGCGTCCGAGCCAGCCGGCTCACCTGGGGAATTGCCCACCCGCGTGCTGGGCAAGACAGGTGTACGCGTGACAACCATCGGGCTCGGCGGCGCACGCTTGCCGATGCTTTCCGACGATGCGGCCGTGCGGCTAGTCGAGGCGGCCTCCGACGCCGGCATCAACTTCTTCGACAGCGCTCGCACTTACACTGACGGCCGTAGTGAGAGGATCTACGGCCGGGCCTTGCGTGGCAGGCGCCAGAAGATCTTCCTGACTACCAAGGCGACCGAGCGGACGCGTGCCGGGGCCGAACGTCAACTGACCGAATCCCTCCGCAATCTCGCGACTGACTACGTAGACCTCTGGCAGATCCACGCGGTCTCAACGATGCCGGAAGTCGAGCAGATTTGCGGCCCAAACGGGGCGTTGGAGGCCTTCGTGCGGGCCGAGAAGGAAGGCAAGACCCGCTTCGTTGGCTTCACCGGGCACCACGATCCGGAAGTCCTCGCGGTGATGCTCGAGCGCTACGACTTCGACACTGTCCTCATGCCGCTCCACGCTGCTGACCCGCACTACTTGAGCTTTGAGAAGCGTGTGTTGGCTCGCGTTGTAGAAAAGAATCTGGGCATCACGGCCATCAAAGTAGTCGGTAACGCCATGCTTCTCCGGGCTATCACTGTCGAGGAATGCTTGCGTTACACGCTCAGCTTGCCGGTGGCCTGTGCCATCATGGGCTGCACCACCGTGGGTCAACTCGAAGACAACTTGCGTGTGGCTCGCAGCTTCGTACCGCTCACTGCGGAGGAAAGAGCTGCGTTGCTGGCGAGGACTGAGAGCATGAAAGGGCCACGGCTCGAGTACTGGAAGAAAGACCTGGAGCGGCCGACAGCCTCACTACCCGAGGCTTGTCCAGGCTATTTCGGGTAGCGCCGGGAGGAGGACGACGTGGAGCGATTGTACCCCCTTACACGCAGAGATTTTCTGGCCAGTGCCGCGTCTGTGGCTGCCGGAGCGGTCGTGGTGGCCAGCACCGCGCGCAGCAACCCAGAAGGGAAACGGCAGGGCGTGCGATTCGGCGTGCGAGGACCCTTCCGCGAGAGAACCATCCGCGAACGGGCCTTGCTCCTCCAGCGTCTTGGGTATCAGGGCATCGAGCTGGGGCCGGAGTTCTTGGACAGGCCGGTGGACTCGATTTCAAAGGAACTTGAAGGCACTGGCATCGCCGTCAGCGCGGTCGTGGGCGCACTCAGGCTACTCGATACCGACCTGCAGGTACGTGCCCAGGCCGTCGAACTCGACCGACGGCGTCTAGAAATGGCGAAAGCCTTGGGAGCCAGCGGAGTGATCGAAGTTCCGGTCTTCGGCCCCAACCGCTTCCAGGATCTTTCGCCCATAATGACCCCGCGTGAAATCGAAGATCGCGTCCTTGTTGCCGGGCTGAAACAGCTCGCCCAGGACGTCGTGCGCACAGGCGTAGACCTCCTCATTGAGCCCCTGACCAAGAAAGAGACCCACTACATGAACCTCCAGAGTCATGGCGCCGAAATCATCCGGTCCGTCGGTGCCCCGGGCTTCAAGCTGCTCAGCGACTTCTATCACATGCAAATGGAAGAGAAGGACATCGCCGAGACGCTTGCGGGTTGCGCTCCGTATACCGGCTACGTCCATCTTGCCGACGGCGTGAAGCGCACGGAGCCGGGCTCGCTGCCGTTTGATTATCGCCCGGGCTTCCAGGCTTTGAAGAAGGCGGGCTTCTCTGGCTGGCTCACCGTCGAATCTGGCGCCACGGATAATCCTTCGGCCGCGCTGTCTCGTGCCCTCAAATACATCAAGCAGCAGTGGAGTGAGGCCTGACCATCGCGTGCCCTGGAAGTCGTGCTCATCAAGCGGTCAGGCGCGCCACACACGAGGCCTCTTTGCAGTTCAAGAGGACAGGCAGGATGGGATGCGGTGCTTGGCTTGCTAAGGCAACGCAGAAGGCGAAAGGGAAGCGCCCGGCCCCCGCTCAGAGCCGTCAGCCACCGCCCGCGGGCGCGCAGGCAGTGCGAGAGGACGTCGCTGAGGCAGTCCTGGAAGCGAAAGAAGAGAATTTCTGCTCGACGTGCTTCCAGCCGCACCTGGGGCATGCGGGCGGCTCCTGGCTGCGATTGAGCACGAGCTTCTCAAAAACTTCTCCGCACTTTGGGCAGGCGTATTCAAAGATCGGCATGCGAGACTGACCTTACTCCTTGGGTTTGATGCCGCAACTGTTTTCTTTCTGATGCCCCGACGGGGCCTGAAACCGAGGCGCTCACGTGAAGCGCGATATTCCGGGAATTCGCGGCAAGACCACGAACCAAACCACGAGAAAAAGAACGAGAATCACCACGCCATCCATACTATCAATTATACAACCAGCACCCGACCGATAATAGGGACAAGAGGTGAACCTTGAAGGCGAGTGGTCGGCCACGGCTTCAGGCCGTGCGGACTTAGGGCCGGACTGTGATAGGGATGTGGCGTGCCCAATCGGGCCAGCCGCGCAGCTTGAGTTCGACGTGGAGCACCCAAAGTAGCTTGTTGTTCATAGCCCAGAAGGTGGGAGGTGCATCAGCTGGCACCGGCAAGCTTGCCTGCAGCGTGACGCTCTCTCCGGCCGCTACGGTGCCTCCTGGTGACAGCGCAATATTTTGCTCGTGGACAGTTTCCTCTGTGGTAGACGAGCTCCGATATCGGTCGCCACTATCACTTACCGACTCGTTAGCGGTCAAGCTGGCGGTTCCCTCGGTGATCTCAACTGCCACACGCGGCTTGAACCTGACCATACAGGTAATGTTCTCGCCGCGGCAAAGCGTGGGCGAACTGAGCGGCACGTCCACGGGGCCGAGCTTCGCCCTGGCAATCACCCGCTGGAGACCGGCGAAGAAGTACCGCCAGCCGACGTAGGTACCCATCACCCCAAATAGGGTAAGCCAGAATAGAGACGCAGGGTGAACTTGGGGAACGATCTGTGGCAGGGCAATGCGAGCGAACCTGTGAAGGATGTTCAGAACCGCCACCGTCAGGCACGAGAGGCCGACCAGCAGGATGATGACCCCGAGGGTCTCACCGATGAATGTGGCGTAGCTACCTCCCCCAGCCAAGTGCTGCACTACGCGCCGTCGCGCAGGGGGCATCTCATCAAGCTTCCCGACGCTCACTTCTCCTGGTACTTCGCCAGGAATCAGGAGGAATTCCTCTTCAGCGGTCGCGTCGAGACCGCCAGGGATATCAGCGCGTGCCCGCAGAAACCAGTCAACGTTAAAAAGCTTGCCCCGATAGGTGATCGGGCCGCTCGGAGTGTCGAGCTCGAAGGGATAGTAGGCATTCTGGCTGGCACGCCAGGCCCCAGCAAAAAGGACCTGCCCTCCTATGGGTTTGCCGCTGCCTGGATCACCCACCTCCCCCGGCACCCCACCGCGGCGCCACCGCCAGTTGCTTGCACTCGCAGTCCTCGTTGAGACTAACCTCGACACGCCCGGTAATCTTTTCGCCGATCTTGTAAGTCCGGTCCGCGTGCTCAAGTACAATCCGCAGCGTACACTTTGACACGCGGCGCCTCCATAACGTGGGGTGGTTGGCCGCCGGGCTGGCAAAATCTAGGCGACCCAGCGGCGGAGCTTTTCTTGTGGAGCCCACTACAGCGACGGCCAAAGGGATTCCCAGATCTTGAACTCGGTGTGGAAGCCCGCCTCTTCGGCGCGTACAAACTTTCGGCCTGACGCGACGTCGAGGGTCTCCTGGAAGACCTTCCGCCCGACTTCCTCGATGCTTTGCTTCCTATCGAGGATTGTGCCGGCGTTGATGTCGATGTCGGCATTCATTTCCGCGAGCGGGGTGTTCGAAGCAATCTTCATGACCGGCCCCAAAGCGCAGCCGATGCCTGTCCCGCGGCCAGTGGTGAAGAGCGCCACTTGGGCGCCGCTCAGGAAGAGAGCTGGGGTGGAGACTTGGTCGTAACCGGGTGTGTAGAGCACGTAGAGTCCCTTGCGTTCGCCCAACCACTCGCCGTATTCCAGCAGATCCTCGACGATTGATGACCCGCCCTTGGTCTTCACGCCGCTGGATTTCAAGTAGATGTTGTAGAGCCCGCCCTTGACGTTGCCGGGTGAAGGGTTCTCGTGGAAGTTGTCGTCAAATTTCTTGACGTAAGCCTCATACCGTTTTAGAGCCTCCATGAGCTTTCGGCCTACAGCGCGAGTGCGAGCGCGTTCCGCCAGGTCTATCATCGCTGCTCCCTGAAGTTCCGGGATTTCAGGCAGTAGTACCGCTGCGCCAGCCCCGACGAACATGTCCGCGGCAACGCCCACCGCAGGATTAGCGGTAATGCCTGACCATCGGTCTGAGCCGCCGCACTTCGTGCCCACCACGAGCTTCGAAATCGGCACCGATTCGCGTCGGAACCGGTTAGCGTAGTGGAGCAGCTTCTCGACGGCCTGGAGGCCGTGCTCAACGGTTTTCCGGCTGCCACCTAATTGTTGAATGGTCAGATTGACCACTCGTTGGTGGTAGTCAGGGACGGCGGTCTGGAAGATGGGGGCCGAGCATTCCACGCAGGTCTTGCCACACCCGAGGTCGATATAGATCGCCGCGCCCAGATTCGGGTGGCGCAAGACGTCGGCAAGCAGCTGGTTGACAAGTTGCACGCTGCGCCCATCCGGCATGCCGCACCCGGATTCGTGGGCGACCGCGACCACACCATCGACGTTGGGGAATTTCTCGCGTGTGTAGACTCCCCGCATGGCGCGGGCGGTGACTTCACGCGCCTCCGTGGAAGAGCACATACCAGAGGCCACGACGCCGACGTAATTCCGCGCTCCCACACTGCCGTCGGGGCGCGCGTAGCCTTCGAAGATCAGAGAAGCGGGTTGCGCGTCAATGGGCCTGGGTGCGGGATTGTCGCGGTAGCGCACCCGCAACCGGGACAGCTGGTGCTGGAGGTTGCTATTGTCGATGGGGTCGCCGGGTTCGACCGCACGCGAGGCGAGACCTGTCGGATCGCCGAGCGAAATGTAGGCCTGCCCTCGGCGGATTCTCTTGATGGCGAAACTCTGCCCACGCAGCACGCGGCCCGAGATCGTGAGCCGCTCGGCACCGTGCTGGAGCTCGGTTCCTTTTTCCAGGGACTCAACCATGACCACGGCCACGTTGTCCTTTTCCGGCTTGACGATGATGGCAACCTCTTCGAGATTCCTTGCTTTCATATGTCTCCTTTGGGTATGTGCAGGTAGCATTACAGGGCTGGCAATCTGTGCTCACGAGGCTCTGCGGCGCTTACGGAGTTCATCGACGGCTACGGCCATCTCGATGACGCTCGCCATCAGCACCTGCTGCCAGAGGGGCGAAACGCTCAGCAGGTTACTGCTGATCGCGTACGCGTAGCGCCCCAAGCGAGTGTACTTCAAAATGAATCCCGTGCATACTGTCAGGACTACCAGAACTGCCAGCGGTACGGGCACCACGCGCAGCAGGTTGCCGTCTTCCAGCCGGCCAAAGGAGTCCGGCAGGTTTCACGGCTGGCATGCCGTTAGTCAGCACCACCGTGAGCCCGCGCGCCACGCCCCCTCTCCCGCCGCGGGGGAGAGGGTGGTCCGCCCATCTTGACGGCGGGCCGGGTGAGAGGTCGTTCCGGCAAAGCTGAAGCCCTGCTCTTCCCAACAAGCATCGTCACGCGGTCTTATGCAACCAAGGACTCGATCGCTACCCGGAGGTCTATCCGTCGAGGCAGAGAAGCGCGCTCATCAGGGTTATCGCACGCAAGGGCGCACTTCCTATCAGGCCTTCTTGGAAGGAGCGAAACAGATATCTGAGGAGTGTCACAGCTTGAGCTAGAGTCTGTTGCCACCGGAGTCCCCCGGTGTCCGGAGATCGTCAGCTAAGTACAGAGATCTCCAGACAGTTTGCACCGAGACGCGGCAGGGCGCCTTGCTTCGACCTTGTCGCGACTGGGTGGCTGGCGGGTAGACCCATGGCTGGTTTCTACACGAAATCAAGACGCAAGCGACGGACCGGCACGCCGGCATAGCGCACAGCCTCCACATTGCCTCCGAAGGCGTAAGCAGGTCGCCCCAATCGACTATGCTGCAAGATGAAGCCGCTGAGCGCGGCCACCGCGGCGACTGTCTTGCTCTCCCCCCAGCAAGGCAGTCAGCTACTTCCTTCTCTGCTTACTCCCACACTCCAGCCGCACAGGGGGATATGATGTAGCTTTCCAATTCCATAAGAGTAGAAGCCTTGACAGACGCGACCCATGGCGTTAGGGTAAGCGTTTGCTTAGACATTCGTTCATCCCACCACCAAACGATGGAATGGCAGGGCCGACCGTTCGGCAGCTCGCACTGGTGTCACCTTACTCCTTGCCCGGTCGTGTTCGAGAGCCACGGCGGCAAGTTCTCCCGGACAACCGGCTGAAAATGCTGATTCGCTTATGAGCACCTCCACGAGAGTCCTCGTCAAGGAAGAGCAGAGCTTGAAAGATGAACCCAGGCTGTTCTCGCCGGGCAATACTCTGCCGTTTGTCCTTGTGACTGCGTTGTTCTTGTTCTGGGGCATTCCCAGTAACATGAACGACATCCTCATCAAGCAGTTCATGAAGTCGTTCGAGATCACCCGCTTCAAGGCCGGCCTGATCCAATCAGCGTACTACATGGGGTACTTCCTGCTTTCGATGCCGGCCGCGCTGATCATGCGCAAGTACAGTTACAAGACCGGGCTGGTCATTGGGCTGTTGCTGTACAGCACCGGAACGTTCCTTTTCTGGCCGGCAGCCATCGTTCGCGAATACGGGTTCTTCCTCCTTGCCCTTTTCATTGTCGCCAGCGGGGCAGCGTTCCTGGAAACAGGAGCGAACCCGTTCATTGCGGTACTGGGCGACCCGAGGACTTCGGAGAGGCGCCTGAATTTCTCCCAGGCATTCAATCCGCTCGGAGCGGTATCCGGGGTCCTGATCGGAACCGTTTTCATCTTTTCAGGAATCGAACTGACGCAGATGCAGATCAGCGCTCTTAGAGCCGCCGGGGAATACGACGCGTATCTGCGGCACGAAACGATGCGGGTGGTCAAGCCGTATCTCGTGCTGGGAACCGTGATTTTCATCTGGGCACTGCTCATTTTGAAAACGAAGTTCCCGAAAGTCGCGGAAGAGGCGCACGAGGGAGCCGAACGAGCAAAGGGACGATTCCTGGACTTGTTCAAGTATCGTCACTTCGTCCTGGGTGTCCTGGCTCAGTTCTTCTACGTCGGCGCCCAGGTGGGAACCTGGAGCTACTACATCCAATATGTGCAAGACTACACGCGTCAACCTGAAAAGCTGGCGGGCTATTTCCTTACTGGAACGTTGGTCGCCTTCGGCGTGGGCAGGTTTACGGCCACGTACATGATGAAATACATTTTGCCCAGCAAGCTGATGGGTGTCTACGGCATCGCCAACGTCGCGCTCGTGGCCATCGCGGTGCTGT
>Ga0315280_10000522_pt1 | contig 71240 bp, 73 predicted proteins | sample YL17G06_40_MG_FD_203697 | JGI IMG/M metagenome (GOLD analysis project Ga0315280, IMG submission 203697) | Sediment microbial communities from Yellowstone Lake, YNP, Wyoming, USA - YL17G06_40 | ecosystem: Environmental > Aquatic > Freshwater > Lake > Sediment | place: USA: Wyoming | collected... | reverse complement strand
TTCTCGAGATTTCTTCCCTTTGCAACAGTTCAAAGGTTGAACCGCCTTCAGACAGGAATAAGTCTTGGAGCGTCATAGGTGATCCGACCGATGGGGCTTTGCTTGTTGCCGCCTTAAAGTACGGATTAAATGTGCAGGCTCTGCTTATACAGAAGCCCATAATGCACTTGGTTCCTTTTGACTCTAAACGGAAAAGAATGACGACAATCCACAAGAATGGTAACACGCTTTCGGCATATAGTAAAGGTGCTCCAAGAAGCATCCTTTCCATATGCGATAAAATAGTTGTCGACGACAAGATAGAGAGTTTGGCGGGAGAGCATTTACGTTCTGTTGAGGCAAAGATTCGTGAATTTGCGAATGAAGGCTTACGCGTAATAGCTTTAGCATACAAAGAGTTGCCGAAAAACGGGGCTTTCAAAGGTAAGAACGTTGAGAGAAACATGGTTTTAGTTGGGCTTGCTGCCATGAAAGACCCGCCTCGCCCAGAAGTTAAGGAAGCCGTGAAGCAGGCTAAGCAGGCAGGCATAAAGATTGTGATAATAACTGGAGATTATGGTCCAACGGCTCAGGCTATTGCTGATGAAGTGGGCATCGTAGATCAAGGCAGTTGCCGCATAATTCGTGGCGTTGATTTGGAGACAATAAGTGATGAAGCAATTGTAGAGGAAGTTAAGAGAGGAAATGTAATCTTTGCCCGTGTTTCTCCCGAACAGAAATTGCGAATAGTCAGAGTTCTTAAGAAGAGCGGTGAAGTGGTCGCTGTCACTGGTGATGGAGCAAATGATGCACCTTCCTTAAGAGAGGCTGACATTGGTGTAGCTATGGGTGCCTCAGGAACAGACGTTGCCAGGGAAGCATCCGACATAGTTTTGCTTGACGATAGTTTCGCGTCAATTGTTAAGGCTGTAGAGTCCGGACGTGCAATTTACGAAAACATAAGAAAATTCATAGTATACGTTTTCTCGCACAACTGGGCTGAGTTAATTCCCTACGTGCTTTACGCCTTGTTAGGTATACCTCTTCCGCTTCTTGTAGTGCAAGTTTTAGCCATAGACCTCGCCATAGACGTCATCCCATCATTAGCCTTAAGCCGTGAACCGCCGGAACCAGGAATTATGCAAGAACCGCCCAGGAGCGTTAAAGAGAGGCTTTTTAATGCAAAAGTTTTCCTTCGTTCTTTTTACGTAGGAGTAATAATTGCTGCTGGTGCTATGCTCGGCTGTTTAAGTGCTTGGTCTTCTGGAGGCTGGCGTTTGGGAATGCCGTTACCATTGGATAGTATTATCTATATTAAAGGGGTAACTATGACTTTTGCGGGCATAGTTATAGCTCAAGTCGGCAACGTTCTAGCATGTAGAACAAGCAAGGTGTCCATTTTCAAAACAAGTCTTTCAAGTAATAAGTGGATTTGGATTGGCATAGCAGCACAAGTCTCCATAATATCTTTCCTAGTTTATGTTCCATTAATGCAAAGGCTTTTTGGCACCACCGCCTTGGGACTTATTGACTGGGCGTTTCTGGCAGTTTTCGCATGCATTGTAATTTTTGCCGAAGAAGTAAGGAAATGGTTCGCGAGAAGACGTGAACACTAAGTTTTAATTAGCATTCCCCCTATCTACCGTTGATGTCTGGCAAGGAATTTTTTGTAAGTCGCTATGAAAAATTAGGCTGGAAATATGAGCATAGTGAGCCTAAACAAGCCATCCGAATAAACGTCATGAACACTAAAAAAGCAGACATCATAAAAAGACTTGAAGCATTAGGAATCGAACTTGAAAAGATTCCTTTCCTTGAAAACGGCTATTGGATTTATCATTCAAAATTTTCTGTAGGGGCAACATCAGAATATCTCCTAGGCTTGTACTCAATTCAGGAGGCTGCCGCCCAAATTCCAGCAACATTATTCACAGATTTAAAGGATAAGATAGTTTTGGATGCTTGTGCAGCTCCCGGCGGAAAAACTGTTCAATTAGCCGACTTAATGCAAAACACATGCGCAATAATCGCCTTAGACGTTAGAAGGCAAAGATTAACTGCATTGTCAAACCAGCTAGAAAGGTGCCGCGTAAAAAATGCAATAACCTATCATTTAGACGCAAGACAAGTTTCACGTCTTAACATAAAGTTTGACAGAATCCTCCTAGATGTTCCATGCTCAGGCAATTTCGTAACAGACACAGAATGGTTTAGCAAAAGAACCATTAAAGATGTGGAGAGAAACGCGAAGCTTCAAAGGGAAATATTAACTGAGGTAGCTAAAGTCCTAAAAGATGGTGGAGAAATAGTTTATTCGACATGCTCGTTAGAGCCAGAAGAGAACGAGTTGAACATTGAATGGGCAATAAAAAATCTAAATCTCCAAGTTGAAAAAATCAACTGTTACGGGGAAAAAGCCCCAACAAACATTTTCGGAAAACAATTAGACAGTTCAATAGAAAACTGCAGAAGAATATGGCCTGGACAAACTCAAGGCTTCTTCGTCTGCAAACTCAAAAAGCGTGCGGATGCGCTATGAAGCAAATAAAGGATTTCGTAAGGCAATTTAGTGGAAGCATCAGCTTAGATGAAAGTCTTATGGTAAGAAAGGAGAACAGATACTTCCTCCTAAACGAGAGTCTAAAAAAGTTAATTACGAAGGACTTTTTTTATGTGGGAACCTACCTTGGAAAAACCAAAAATGAAAAATTCTTCCCAAGTTTCAGCCTGTTGGAGATGATTGCGGAAAGGAAGGCAAACAAGATAATTGTTGACAAGAAAACAGCGTGGCTCTTCATCTGCGGAAGAGACATATTCAAACAAGGAATAATAAAAGTGATGGGTTCAAAGAGAAAAGGTGATTACGCGCTAATTCTAAACCAGCATGGCGAATGCCTAGGCTTCGGCAAAATACTACGCAGTTTAGATGAAGAAAAAGAAGGAGTTGCCGTAAAAAACATTTCAGATATAGGAGACTTCCTAAGAAGGGAAAAACAGCAAGTTTAGGTTACGCTTTGACCTTTTATTGTTTCTATTATTTTTTCGATTTTCACCGTATTTTGCTCTCTTCTCGTTAGGTTTCGAATCACAACTGCTCCTTCTTTTAGTTCTCTTTCTCCAATTATTATTGCATACTTTATTTTTCTTCTATCCGCATCTTCCAAGGCGTTAGTCACTTTTCGCCCCATGACCTCAACCTCTACTGGTATATCCGCATCTCTAAGCATCCGTGAAATCTTTAGCGCTTCCCCTTTTAACTCACTTTTAATGGGAATCATCATAACTCTATTTTCTTCCCCCGTTTTCAGAGTTTTTTGCCTCTGCATTGCCATCATTATCCTATCTATTCCATGGGCAATTCCAACGGCAGGTGTTGGTTCGCCTCCAAATAATTCGATAAGTCTATCGTATCTTCCTCCCCCACCCAATGCTATGTCCAACTCTGGAACATACACTTCAAAAATCATCCCAGTATAATACTCAAGTCCCCTCGAAAAACCAGCATCCACAGTCATGTCAATTTCACATCCGCTTTCTAAAACAAGCTTCAGAATTTCCTGAAGATTTTCTACAGCATCAACAGCCTTCTCATAACTTTTAACGTATTTTTCCATCTTTTCTATAATTTCGAAAACTTTACCACCTTTAAGTTCAACCAATTTTCTAAGAGTTGCCACACACTTTTCGGATGCACCAGCACCTTTGACCAGCTTAAGCGCGTCATCATACTGCTTTTTGTCCATCAACTGCATAACCTCGTTCTCTGTCTTCTCGTCTACTTTTTCTTGGCTTAGGATACCCCTCAAAACTCCAACATGTCCAACCTTGAAAACACAGTTATTCAGCCCTACCGCTTCCATTAAACTATTTGTCAACATTATTATTTCAGCGTCAGCTTCCGGCTTGTTTGAACCCATCAATTCAAAGTTTGATTGCCAAAACTCCCTGTAACGCCCTTGCTGCGGCTCATCATACCGGTAAAGGCTTCCCATACAAAAAAGCCTGAAAGGCCTAGGCTCATTCCTCAAAGTAGTGGCGACAAGCCTAGCCACGGAAGGCGTTAACTCAGGCCGCAAAGCAACCATACGTCCGCCCAAATCTTTGAAGGCGTACATCCGCAAACGAACTTCTTCACCAGCTTTTGCTGCTAAAAGTTTGTAGGACTCTACAACTGGCGTTATAATTTCCTTATACCCATAAAGTTCAGCTATTTTTCTGGCTTTTCCCTCGATATACTTCATCATTTTTGCTTCTTCGGGTAGAAAATCCCTCATTCCACGAACAGTCTTGAAAGCTGGCATGCCCAAATTCTCCTTCATTTTAGGGTTAATTGTGAAACTGAATAGTAAACAATTTCCCCTCTACGGTTCATAACAGTCAAAACCAACTCCTTCTTAAGACTTTGACACTGCGCCATAACACGGGTTAAGTCTTCAAGCGAAGTCGGTTTTCCCTCTTGAACGCTTAAAATTAGGTACTTAGCCGTGTCTTTGCCATATTCACCCCTTTCATAAACTCGAAAGTCAACACCTAAACCGAAACCTTCCCGGACAACATACCCGCGGCTTCTTAAATCACGATAAGTCAAATACTTAGCCCAAGCATTCTCATCAACAACTTCATAACATTGCAGAAGCCTTTGAAAATCCACTTTCTTACCTTTTTCATCCTCAACTTCCAAAAAGCCCTTGCCCAGAAGGTAAAGTGCCTCATAAAACGTAAGCAAAAGCTCATCATTTTCGGCTACACCATATCCCCTCGAAGAAATCTCGTCCACATTCTGGTTTTTAGAAATTCTAACGCCTTTTTCCACAAGTAAACCTTTAACCCTAATTCCAGAGATGCTGGATACTTTCTCTTTCTCGCTCATGTAAACCCTCAACCAACATAAAGCTGCCTTTTTCACTTATAGTAATTGGCTTTAAACTTATCGAAATCCTTCTTATATAAAATGCCGCTTTCGCAAACGATGGCTGTCACATATTCCAGTGGAGTTATGTCAAAGGCTGGATTCAAAACGTCTATGCCTTCAGGAGCAATTCGCTGCGAACCTATATGTGTAACTTCTTCGGGTTTTCTCTCTTCAATAACAACATCTTTCGACGTGTGCGTTAAGTCGAAGGTGGATTTTGGTGCTGCAACATAGAACGGTATGTTGTGTTCTTTAGCTAAGACCGCTATGGTAAATGTTCCAATTTTGTTAATAACTGCATCTTTGACTATTCTGTCAGCCCCAACAACCACTTTGCTAACCAGCCCCTTATACATAACATAGCCAACCATGTTGTCAGTAATCAAAGTAACCGGTATACCGTCCCGTTTAAGTTCATAAGTTGTCAACCTTGCCCCTTGCAATTTTGGGCGAGTCTCAGTAGCAATAACCCTAATTTTTTTACCTTGCTCCCAAGAAGCTCTTATGATGCCTAAGGCGGTGCCATACTCAACAGTAGCCAAAGCACCAGCATTGCAATGCGTCAAAACAACATCTCCATGATTAATAAGTTCAGCACCATACTTGCCAATCAAACGATTTGCCATTACATCCTCATCAGCTATTTTCTGCGCTTCCTCAACAACAAAAGTAGCCAAACCTTCAACGTTTCCAGCAAAGCTTCTAGCCTTATTCAGGATTCTGTCTATCGCCCAAAAAAGATTGACAGCAGTTGGCCGTGTTCCCCTTAAAATTTCCGCCGCCTTTTCCAACTCGCTAATCAGCCCCTCTTTACTTTTTGCTTTTGAGTTGTAAGCTGTTAAAGCCAAGGCAAAGGCTGCAGCCGCCCCCAGAAGCGGTGCACCCCTTATTTTCATTGTCTTTATTGCCTCAACCACTTCGCTGCAGCTTTTCATCTTAAGAATCAGTGTTTCGTGTGGAAGCCTTGTTTGGTCTATTGTTACGATTGTTCCATTTCGCCACTCTATCGTTCGCGGCTGCATGAATGGTAAACCTCAGTAAACCGTTTATGCACAAGTTGTATAAATTTTGTTAGAAAGTGAAAGAAGCCATGAAAAGTGAAAGTCTAAAGGTTTTTGTTGAAAATTTTGGACAAAAATACTCTGAAATCTTAGACATAGACCTTTCATCTGGAAAGGATGAGGAAAATTTCAAATGGTTTATGGCATCCGTACTGTTTGGTGCGCCCATAACAGAAAAGGCAGTCGTTAAAACTTACAAGTGCTTTGAGAAATACAATGTTTTAACACCAAAGCGCATTCTTGAAACTGGTTGGGATGGCTTGGTTAAAATCTTAGATGAAGGCAGCTACACGCGTTACGATTTCAAAACCGCGGACAAACTCTTGGAAGTTATGCAGAATCTCACGGAAAGATACGGTGGAAGCCTCACCCTTCTCTACAATAAAGCTTCCAATGGGCAGGATTTGGAAAAAAGAGTAAAGGATTTGGGGAAGGGCATAGGCGACGTCACAGTAAGCGTTTTTCTGAGAGAGCTACGTGATGTTTGGGAGAAAGCCAATCCGAATCCCACAAGTCTAGTGGTCCTGGCAGCTAAAAAGATGGGAATAGTAAGAGAAGAGGCAGCTGAAAACGTTTTAAAGCAATTGAAGGCTTTTTGGTCCAAAAACAAAGTTGCGGGAAAATCCTTTATTAATTTGGAAACAGCGCTGCTTAGGCTTGGTAAAGATTTTTGTAGGAAGGAAAAATGTGCTGTTTGTCCAGTTAAAGATGAGTGCTTAAATCATGGGGCGCCTTAACATAGGTGATAACTTCTATTGGGCATTCACCAGAAAGCTTCAGCTTCTTCTTCCATTCCTCTCCAACAGCTATAAGCGAGAAAACTCCTGAAATTTCAGCCTTCGCTTTTCGAACTAAATTAACCAATGCAGCTTGTGTTTCCCCAGTTTTAATCATATCATCTACGATTAAGACGCTGTCCCGCTTTTTGATAATGTCTTTCGGAATGTAAAGTGTCATGGTTACTCCTGAATCTCTGCCCAACACATATGTTTCCTCCAGAAAAGCCTTAACTCCAACTTCTTTGCTTCTCTTCGCTATTACGAGGTTAACTCCGAGGGCATTAGCAACCATAGTTGCCAAAGGAATTCCATCGACGGCCGCCGTAAAAACCCTTGTTACACGTTTTCCAGCAAAATTCGCGAGCGCATGATTAGCTGCCTGTTGAAGAATGTTAAAGTCGCTTATAATATCAGTATTATCAAAATAACCTTCTTCATCAAACTTTATTCTGCTACGAAGCTCTGTCTCCAAACCAACAAGTTTAGTTAAAACCTTGCAAAGCTGTTTCGCCCTTGCAGTGTTTGGCAAAACATGGCCTTTTGCATATCTACTTAAAACCGTTACAGGCAAACCGGTCTTAGAAGCCAGCTCACGATATGTTATGTTTCTCTTATACTTTGCTGTCCTAAGCAGTTCAATGGTCATTAAACGAAGCTTTAACTCATCCGCATGCGTGCTCATAACAATCCCTTATACACTGATAAGTCAAACATTAAAGTGTTTACCATTTATTATTGCATTACTAATTTAAAATTTCCGTTCGCAAACCGAAGAAGGTGGCGGGTCCGCGGGGATTTGAACCCCGGACTTTCAGCTTTCTTCAGCGCTTCGATTTAGAAGGCTGACGCGCTTTATGGCCTTATGCGTATCCATGCTGCGCCACGGACCCTTTAAGATTTGATATAAAATGCTGAATATAGTTTTATCTATGTAGCGTCGCAGTGCAATCATGCTGAAAAGCAAGAGTAGCATTTTTGATTATTAGAACAATTTTACCTAAACTTTTTAAATGTGAGTTATCTCTTAATATTATTGGGAGGGGGTGAAGGTGCCTGAGATTCAATTGAATAATATTCCCATCCCTCTGATAAACTACGTAGAATTAATAAGAAATCGCAAGTCACCATATTACGATATTGTTCAGTTTCTTTTAAAAGAGATGGAAATGCACCATAGTAGAATGGGGCAAAGTTCCGAAGTTGTTTATACTATTAATCCCCGAGTTTTGCAAGAAGAGATTGAGAAAAAAGTTAAAAATGAGAAATTGACTACGGTGAATGTTTGTCGCACGATCCTAGCCCTCTTGTATGGAAGCAAACTTTGCGAAGAGGACGACTTCTACGTTACAACAACTAGTGGTGGACGAAGAAATTATCACGTTAGAGTTAATAATCGCACGTTAAATTCAATGTCAAGATTCTTGTGATAGCAATCTATTCGATGTAAATTGCGGGTCTACAGGGCATGGACATTAAGGCTCTTTGTTTAGGGTCATAGCGTTCTTTGTCTTCTTCACTATAGGCCATAACTTGCGCTTTGAATCTTTCACTTAAGAAGCCCAATGCGCCTTCAATCACCTCTTTCTCATTAAATGCCCCAATCCTCAACATGTTCTCCCTTCTTTTCTCGGGTATCCTGCTTATTTCTTTCAAAATTTTGGAAGCAAATTTCGCAATTTCCTTAATGTTCCTCTTTAAATCCTCTTCTGCAGCGAATTCCTTCATAAGTTCATTCAGCTTTACTTCGCCATATCTTGACTTATCTAAAACTTTCAGGTAGACTTTCCATTTCCATGATGAAGCCGTGTAATAGAATATTTTTTTAGGAGTAATTTTAGTGGCTCTCAGGACATTCAAAGTGTCTTCAATAACTTCTTTTATTAGATTCTCCTGTTCTTCTGCAGGTATATCTATGTGTTTTTCACTTATTCGTGGCCATTCAGCAAGTGAAATGAAGCCTTCTTCTTTCATTTCGCTCCATAATTCTTCGCATACATGCGGTGCGAATGGGGCAAGCAGCTTCAACCATATTTTCAATGCCTCTTTCAAGGTTTGGGATTCTATTTTTCCTTTTCTGCGCAAATACCATCGAAAGTCGTTCCAAATTTCGAATAGGGCTATTTCTAGAGCTGTTCTTGTCTTCATTTCTTCTAGATTTTCAGTCACTTCAGATATGCGATGTTGCAGGATGCTCATGAGCCATTTTTCCAGATGTCCATTTTCCTCGCTTTTTGCATTTTCAATTATGTTTTTTGCTAAGTTGTAGAAGGATTCAAGCTTATCGCGTATTTCTCTGACGTTGCCGCCTCTCCAGTCTGGGTCATCCATGCCTTCTGCTGCTAATAATAGTGCACATCTAGTGGAGTCTGCACCATATTCTTCAATCGCATTTTTCATGGTAACAAAATTTCCTTTCGACTTGTGCATCTGTCTGCCCTCAACCATCAACATGCCATTCACTCCGATTGCTTTTGGCCAAAGTTCTGGTGGAAAGAGCGCCACATGATGGAATATGAAGAAGGTCAAGTGGTTTGGGACAAGCTCTTTCGCTGAGACTCTTAGGTCAACTGGATACCAGTATAAGAATTCTTTTCGCATCTCTTCCAACAATTCGGCGTTTATTCCCGACTCTGAAGCTGTTTCTAAGTTTCCTTTTCCATAGAAAATATAATCGAACACGTCTTTTGTCAGCATTTCTGGTTTTATGTCATACCGTTTTATGTGTTTGTTTATTGTGTAAAAGGACATGTAAATTGTGGAGTCGCTTAAGGTTTCGATAATCCATCCTTGAACCCATGGTAAAGGTGTCCCAAACCCTGTTCTTCTTGCGCATGCCCACTCTTTCAGCCAGTCAATTACCGTTAAGAACCATTGAGTTGCTGTTTCCGGATATATTGTCATCTTGCTCAAGGCTTCTTTGGTTTTTTCTTTCCATTCAGGGTCTGAGTAGTTTAAGAACCACTGGTCTTCCAGAACTTTGACAATGCATGGTGTCATACATCGGCAAACTACTGATTTTGGCAAGTCGTACATGGAATCTGCGATTCTCCGATTTCTAAAATCTTTTATCAAGGTTTCTTTGACTTCTCTAACCATTTTTCCAGAATATTCCATGCAGTTTTCTTTTAGGACTCCGCTGTGAAATTCCCTTTTATAAAGCTGTTTTGTTGCTTCTTCTGCTTTTGGATCATGCTGGTCTTTTACGCCTAATTGTTCTACAATTTCGATGGCTGGATATTCGCCGAAACCCTCAACCTTAATCATGGAAATTGGCTTTATTTTTTTCACAGTTGCAGGGTCTATGCCAAACTCGTGTGAGACTTCTGGTTTTTCTTGTAAGTCTTTTAGTGCCAGCCAGTCATAAGGCGCGTGGGCTGGAACGCTGTAAACCACGCCTGTGGCTTGTGTGGGATCAACGAACCATCCTGGCAATATTAGAAATCTTTCTTTGGTGACTGGGTTTTCAAAGGTTTTTCCTATAAGCTCTTTGCCTTTCAGTGCCCGCTTTACTTCTATGCTTCTTCGTTGCTCTTTCAGTTTCTCGGCTGCTTTTTCGCTTATTATCCATTTTTCGTTGTCCACTTGAGCTTCCACGTAAGCCGCGTCTGGATGTATCCAGATGTTTGTTACGCCGTAGACTGTTTCGGGTCGGAAAGTGGCTGCTGGCAGGTATGTTTTCTCATCAAGTTTGAATTTTATTAATGTGTATTCTTCTGGTGTAACTCCTTCTCCTACTTGGCGGTCATGGTCTCCTGTTGGGCTTTGGCATTTGGGGCACCATACTACTGGGTGTGTTCCTTTGGAAACGTAGCCTTTGGCTCTTAGGTTTTCGTATTGCCATTCAATGAATTTTTGATAAGTGGGCATTATAGTGTTGAAGTCTCTTCTCCAGTCAACTGAGAAGCCTGCTTTCTTGGCGGCGATGCGGCTTTCGTTTGTGTAGTATGTTGCCATATAAATTGGGTCAGCGAATTTTTTGAGTTCCTCTTCTGGAACGCCGTCCACTTCCCTTAAGACTTTTATGAGTTCTTCGTCGCCTTTTGCTATGCGTTCGCTTGCGCCTGCTAGTGGTTGTCCAGTCCAGTGCCATGCCCATGGAAATAGGACGTTGTAGCCTTGCATTCGTTTAAATCGAGCGTATGCGTCTATCCGCGATGCTGTGAAGGTGTGGCCTACGTGTAGTGGTCCGTTCATGTAGGGGTATGGAAAAGTGAGAAAGAACTTTTCTCTATGTGGGTCTGGGTCTGCTTCAAAGATTTTTGCGTTTTCCCAGTTTTTCTGCCATTTTTCTTCGATTCGTTTTAAAAATTCCATAAAAGGTTTTGAATTGGTTTGAGGGGTATTAAAGGTTTTGTCTTTACGAACAGAGAACGCTATTCCTCATGTTTCACACCGTAAACTATTTTGTGCATACTTGCATTAATCTTTTACTCTGTGTGTGACTGGTCTAGCCCCTCCCTTACATATAGATTGAACCCAAAAACCAAACAGGCCATGATAAATAGAATAGCAGAAATCGTTTGGCTTTCCGCCAAACTCCCACCGATGCGAACAGGGCTGTTTACCCTGAACCCCACCCTCTAACTCTGACCAAATTTCAATTAGAGTTTTAATGCGTGTCAGAAGAAGAGATAAACGCGCGCGATTATTCTTAAATATTTAGAAATGAATTCACTCTTGGAAGGATGTTTAATATGCAAAAAATAGAAGCAGAAGACCTTAACAAAGTTGTGAGCAAGCTTGAGGAGTTCATGCAGCACTGCCAAAAACTAAAAACCCAAGACACGTACCTCATCGTCAACAGAAAGTCGCCCATACTAGCAGAAGCGGCACAGAAAGCCGCAGAAAACTACGGATTAAACGTCAAAACCTTTGACCTAGCAGCAAACAAACCCTACAAACACTTTCCGAAAAAACTCATAACGTTACTTCGTCAAAAAACTCCGAAAGCTGGAATGGGTCTCTTCGACTACAGCCATAATCCAGGCTGGAACCTAAAAGAAGTAGGGGCAAGAATAGAACTGCTACACCAAGTCATCGAAGAAGTGCCCATGAGCTGGGCGCATTCGCCAGGCATAACATTAGACATGGCAATAAACGGCCCCCTGCAATGCAACTACAGAAAAATGGCTGAAGAAGCAGAAAGAATACTTCAAAAACTGCAAAACATAAAAAAACTCCACATAACTGCGCCTCGAGGAACGGACGTAGAAGTAGAAGTCCCGAAACAAGTAAAATTCGACACGGACTGCATAATCGTGCCGCCCAATGTTTATGGTAAGCCTGGAAAAGTCGGCAACCTACCAGTGGGCGAAGTGTGGTCGGATAAGGGTGAAACCATCCAAGTTTTAAACAAGGAAACTGGAAAAGAAGAAAGCCAGCATTATCCTATAAAACAAATTGCAAATGGCAAACTGGTCTGTGATGTTACGGCAGGCGGCTACATGGGTAAAATAAATCCTGAAAAACCCATAATTGTTCAATTCGAAAATGGCGTCTTAACAGATTTCCAATGCGAAGATAGAGCGCTCGACTGCATTCGGGAAGACATACTGGCGTCTCAGGAGAAATATGGCTTGCCAACGGTTCTGGAAGAAGTTGGAATAGGCTTAAACGAAAAGGCAAGAATAACTGGGAATATGCTGGAAGATGAAAAATTGAGAGGCACCTGTCATCTGGCTCCAGGCAACGTCAGATGCCACGTGGACATGTTAATTGATAAACCAACAATCACTGTCGCCTACATGGATGGAACAATAAAAGAAATAATGAGAAACGGCACTTTAGCCTAACGAGAAACTCCTAAATTCCCAAAGACGCTAGGACATATCTAACAGAAAACGGTCGAAAGATGGACTAGCTGACTCGTCATGAACTGGAACCACGTTTGATTAACGAAAAACTCAAGAGAGGCCCATTGGCCGACATTCCTTTTGATTGATTAAAGAATCTAGCACTGTTCGAAAATGTTTATATTGATTCGAACTGTATCAATTATGCCAAGACCATAATGAGTATAGCAAAGCCACTGTTGGATTATGCTAAGTCGCTTAAACCGCAAAAGGGTTTCAGACAGTCCTTTTCGGCTTTCAAGAGACTGATGAAATATCACAGGAGATACTACTGGTTCATCGTGGCAATAGTCATTCTGGCAATGATAAGATCCATTCTGTTCTCACTGGAACCACTGTACACCACCTATATTATAATCAACGTTATCGGCCCCCCGTCCAACACCAGTCTTTTGCCAGGTTACCTACTAGTCATCTTCTTGGCTGGAACGGGCTATGCCATTTCAAACTTTGTTTTGACTTTCGTGCATGGGGTAATGTCTCAGTACATCGTGCGAGACATAAGAACGGAGTATTACCGTTCACTCCAAGGCAAATCCTTCAGTTTTTACGATTCTGTGGGCGTTGGTGATCTCACATCAAGAGCCACAGTAGACCTTCAAATGGTTAACATGTTTCTGAGAACATGGCTTGGCACTGTTCTCAACGCTGTCTTCACGACAACTATCATTATTATGATAATCCTCCCCATAAGCCCAATCATGACCCTGATTTCCATGACCACAATGCCGTTCATCTTCTATTTCACAGCACGCCTATGGATAAACACAATGCCCCTCTTCAGGAAAATGCAGCTAATCTTGGGAAGATTGACCTCATACATACAGCAAAATATCATTGGAATGAAAACGGTCAGGATATTCCGTCGAGAAAAAGACATTGTTGACGGATTCAAAGAGGTAGAAAACATATACGTGAATACAGCGATCAGCGCGGGCAAGATACAATCAATCTACATGCCACTCGGTCCAGCGATACTCACGCTTGGAATCGCCTTGGTCTACGTGTACGCAGGATATTCGCTAGGCATTCCGGGCTCAGCTTTGGCGGTTGCTCAAGTCGGTGACATCATTCTCTTTGCCAGGTACATGATGAGACTAACCTTCCCCATAAGGGATCTAAGCCAGACATTGGGAACATGGATCGCAGCTTACGCTGGACTGGAAAGAGTCCTTGAAATGACAGACGCGCCAAGAAACGTTGAAGATTTGCCTGACGCCGAAGACATAAAGATAGAAAAAGGAAAACTTGAACTGCAAAACGTGACCTTTGGATACGCAAAAGACAGACCTGTGTTAAACAACGTCACTTTTACGGTACAGCCCGGTGAAAAAATAGCGATACTCGGCGCAACAGGATCTGGAAAAAGCTCTCTAATCTACTTAATCCCAAGGTTTTATGACATCCAAGCGGGCAGCATCAGGATAGACGGCACGGACATACGCCAATTCAAGCTCGCTTCCCTCAGGCGGCAGATAGGCGTGGTGTTGCAGGATGTTTTCCTGTTTACTGGAACAATCAAAGAGAACATCGCCTTTGGCAAGCCTGACGCTTCAATGGATGAAATAGTGCAAGCTGCCAAGGCGGCCAGAATACACGATTTCATCGAATCCCTTCCAGGCGGCTACGACACGCCCGTCGGAGAAAGAGGGGTCACGCTCTCAGGGGGTCAAAAGCAAAGAATAAGCATAGCCAGAGCGCTTGTGGGCAACCCGAAGATGCTGATAATGGACGATTCGCTCTCTTTTGTGGACGCTAAGACGGAGCAAGAAATTCAATCTGCAATGGAAGAAGCGACAAAGACAAGGACGACCCTCATAATCGCGCAGAGGTTCTCAACGATAAAGACGGCTAAGAAGATATTGGTCCTTGAAAACGGTTCAGTAGCTGAATTCGGCACGCATGATGAGCTCATAGCAAAGAACGGCGTCTACAAAAAGGTCTATGAAACACAGTTTGTCCAAAAAGCTTCACCTATTTTAGAGGAAGCAGGTGGTGCCTAGTGTCGGGTTCATACGGAACGTTTTCCACAAAGCAGGAAGAGAGAAGAAAAAGAACCATTCCCGACCGAGTGCTAGTCAGAAGAGTTTACGAGTACGCTCAAGCTCACAGAAGAAACCTCATAATCGGCGTATCAGCCACTATAGCTGGTGCACTGACTGGATTGGCTGCGCCCTACATGCACGCGATAGCCATCGACCAGATAATAGCACCCAAGAACCTTTCAGGCTTCATATGGTGGGTCCCCTTGTTCGCGGCTATCATTCTAGGCAACTACGTGTTTCAGTACATCCAAACCTATCAGATGCGAGTAGTCGGAGAAAACGTAGTTGCAAAAATGAGAGATGACATAATGGGAAAACTGCAGGTCATCTCACTCAGATATTTTTCAGAAGGCGAAACTGGCAGAATTATCTCCCGCCCGACGAACGACGCCAACACCGTCAGAATATTCCTCAGATTGGGACTTACAAGCATTCTCGTGGACACCTCCTCAATACTGGGCGCCTTTGCCATAATGCTCTATCTTGACCTTCGACTGTCCCTTCTTGCCATTTCGGTTTTGCCTGTGGCCATATTGCTGGTGTGGTATCTTGGAAAATACTCAAGAGCTGCTTACAGGAAGACGTTAATCACGACTTCAGGTTTGACGGCGAGGATGCAGGAAGACCTGGCAGGCATAAAAGTCACTCAGGCCTACGCGCAGGAGCAGGAAACCGAAAAGAAGTTCCTGAAACGCCAAGACGAAAATGTCAAGGCAACCATCAGAGCCATCCTCATAGGTTCGTCATATACGCCGTTCGTAATAGGATTAAGACTGGTTGGAACCATGATAATCCTGTTTTACGGAGCCAATGCCGTGTTGGCTGGGGCAATCACGCTGGGAACTCTGGTTGCCTTCATCGAGTACCAGTTCTCGTATTTTATGCCGCTTATTGACCTTGTATCTATGTATGACCAGTACCAGTCAGCCATGTCTGCAATTGAAAGAATGTTCGACTTGATAGACACAAAAGTCGAGGTCATAGACGCACGGCCTGAAAGGAGCATTGCATTACAATGATAGAAAACGTCAGATTTGAAAACGTCAATTTCGCATACGACATAGATGTTCCAGTCTTGAAGAATATCAACTTTACTCTTAAACAAAACATGAAACTTGCGATCGTTGGCCAGACAGGCGCAGGAAAAAGCACAATAATCAACCTTCTCGCCAGATTCTACGATCCAGATCAGGGACGGATACTGATAAACGGACACGACATAAGAGACATCCCGCTTGCATCCTTAAGAAGCCGCATAAGCATAGTGCTACAGGACTCGTTTCTATTTTCTATTTCCATAAAGGAAAACATAAGATTTGGAAAGCCCGAAGCATCCGATGAAGAGGTGATTGATGCAGCAAAATCTATCGGTGCCCACGATTTCATAATGAAGCTTCCCAACGATTACGACTACAGGATACAAGAAGGGTCTTCAAACATATCTATAGGCCAAAGACAACTTATAAGCTTCGCCAGAACCCTAATTGCAAATCCAGAAATCTTGGTACTAGACGAGGCAACATCCTCAGTTGACGCCTTCACCGAACTTGTGATACAGAGAGCCCTGAAAAAACTGATGCGCAACAGAATGACGATAATAATCGCCCACCGACTTTCAACTATCAGGCTCTGCGACGAAATCTTAACCATCGACCACGGGTCAATAGTGGAAAGAGGCACGCATGAACAGCTTATGCGCCAGAAAGGATTGTACAGCTCATTCTACAGACTGCAATTCAGAGAAGAAACAGGAACAGACACATCATAAGGCATATTCTTTTTGTTCTCTCTTTCAAATTCTATAGATTGAATGTCCCAAGGATGGAAAAAAGCCAACTTGGTTATCATCGGAGACCTGAACAAACAAAGCGAACACTAAGCTGAAAACTTATTAAGTGTATTGAAAACTAGTCTTCAGGGAAATTCTTGCCAAAAAGGAAAAGTTGGTCTGAAAAACTACAAGACAGCAAAGGCCTGCCAAAAGTACAGGAAATTACTGATAAAATGAGCAAAAGGTGGGGTACTGGCACAGTAGCTATTCCAGCACCAATGGAAGTTGATGAAATTATGCGAAAAGTGTCTGAAGGAAAGCTTACGACCATTAATGAGATTCGTGCAGCTCTTGCGAGAAAACATAGGGCAACTATTGGCTGTCCCATAACCACGGGCATTTTCGCTTGGATTGCAGCTAATGCTGCTGAAGAAGAAAGAGAAAAGGGTGAAAAGGACATTACTCCCTACTGGCGTATACTAAAAACTGGTGGAGTGATAAACGAGAAATATCCCGGCGGAGTTGAAGCTCAAAAGAAACTTTTGGAAAAAGAAGGGCATAAAGTAGTTCAGAAAGGTAAAAAATGTATCGTTGTCGATCACGAAAAATCATTGGCAAAATTATGAAAATAAACTATTTCGCGCCATCTCATCTTGCAGACTGCAGCGTCGTTTTAATTTGAGTTGCTATTTTGTTTCCGAACTCTTTGCATTTAGGAAGCTCTTCTTCCACGATGGGACCCTTCATCCCTTGAACTCTTATCGACAAGCCAGAAGCTATCATATTCAATCCAGGAACTTTTTCGTTTACATTTTTCTCCATTTTCTTCACCGCTTTCTCAAAGTTATTACCGAGGTATGTGTCAAAAACGGTAAACAGCTTTCCTTTTAATGGGAAATCGCCAAGTTTGTCAATAAAACTCTTAACACCCCTTGTCGGTCCACCAATATGATTCGGGGAACCAATCAAAATCGCATCATAATCGGATATCTGGTTAAGGTTAACTTCTTTAACTTCGCTAAGGACTGTTTCGATTCCTTGAACCTGTTTCATTCCTTCTATGATTTTTTCTGCTACAAGTTTGGTGTTACCATACTTTGACTCATAAACGACGATTACTTTCACCAATACGCTCACCCTTTACCATGTCAAATTTAACGACAACAGATATAAAAATTAATCATGACTCATCCTCTGAAGCAGAAGTTACCCGTTTGATTTCGCGCCTTTTTCTCAAATGCTAAGAAACCGAATGAAAATATTTTTGCGTTTCAGTATGTGCCTATTTTTTCTCCTACCCTATAGTAAAATCCATCTTCACCTATCCATTTAAATAATAAGCCATCACTCCAGTTGTAGCCTTCGCGAACGTGTGTTGCTAGCACTTCGCCTATGAACCAAACGTGATCGCCTACTTCTACTTCTTTAACAACCTTGCATTCGATGCTAACTGGGCTTTCCTTGATAAGTGGTGCATTCACTTTAATTCCTTTTTCAGGAGTAAGTTTCGCCAGTTCAAATTTGTCCACTTCCCTACCTGATTTTTCCCCGCAAATGCGCACTGCCTCCATAAGCTTCTTATCAACTGCATTGACTACGTACTCTCCGCTTTGGCGAATCAAATCAAACGAGTATCTGGATGGGGCTATGCCTACACCAACTAGTGTTGGTTTTCCAGAGAAGTAGGCAAACATGCCGATGGTTATGATGTTCTTTTTCCCTTTATACTCAGATGACAATAAGTAGACGGGTCTTATTGGGAATTGCCTTAATCCTTCCGAAACAGGAACTTCCTTTTTCATTTAATTAACTCCTAGCGATTTACGAGTTTGTATTGGCGGTTTTGACAATAAATCATTTCGTTTTCAAACAACTTACGCAAAGCCTTGAAAACTTTCTTCTCGGATTCACCAGTTTTTTCAGCAATCTCTGCAAGCGTTAACCCTTTGTCAACACTTTTCAACGTTGAAATCACAAGTTCATCAACCTTGTTCAGTTTCGCCACAACAATCATCCCAGACCAGAGGCAAATGTTTGGTTTCACGATTTATGCTTTTTTTCTTATAAATTTTTGTTCTCTAAGGGCTAATCATATTTAGTTTGGAAAGACAATAATAATCTTTCAGGGAGTACTAACCGCAAATGTCATACTATGTCTACGTCATTTTATGCAAAGACAACAGTTTCTACACTGGATACACTAAGGATTTGGATTCGAGGATGAGGCTTCACATGAATGGAAAAGCCGCTAGATATACACGAATGCACAGACCTAAGAAAATTGTTTACGTTGAAGAATTCGGCTCTCGAGCTGAAGCCATGAAAAGGGAGAAATGGATTAAAAGGTTGAAGCATAGTCAGAAACTCGCACTGATAAACTCTCAAACTAAACCAATTCGGAGATAGCGAAAACTACTGGGCTTCAGCGCAAATGTAGTTTTTGTCTTGTAGTTCTAGGGGGCAACCTCCGCCGCAAATTTGCAGTTGCGGGCAATCTTTGCATTTTGGCTCTACGTATTCTCTCTTTCTTATTCGCACTGCAAGCGGATGGTTCCAGATCTTTTGCCAATCATCTTTCAGAATGTTACCCAGACTCTCAAAGTAACTTTGACATGGGTAAACATCGCCAGCGGGTCCAACACACATATTTATCATCGCAGCAGTGCACGATTTAACGCCTAAACCTAGTTTAACAGGATCGAAGCGGCAATACTGCGTTGGCGTATACCATAAAAACTTTAATCCAAATTGATTTGCTTTATCGTGAATCTTAGGTAAAATCTCATTCAATGTTTCCATTGGCAGGGCAAATTCCTCGCTTATCGCATTTGCTTTTCCCGAGTAGATGAGGCTGTTGCATCCGAAAGCGGCAACTCCAAGTTCTTTAATGAAGTCTACTGTTTTCAAAAAATCATTTACATTATATTTGCTAAGAGTAGTGTTTGTAGTTACGTAAATTTGCGTCTGAACTGCATTCTTGATTCCAGCAACAGTTTCTTTCCAGCTTCCTTTGGTTCCCGTCATTGAATCATGAATCCCAACTTTTTTAGATTCAAGGGTCACTTGGACGAAGTCTAAACCAGTTTTTTCAAGGGTTTCAACGTAAGATTTATCTTTTAACCTTCTACCGTTCGTAATAAGCCCGGTAACCATTCCCTTGTTCTGCGCATAAAGTAGAAGCTCTGGCAAATCTTCCCGCAAGGTCGGTTCGCCTCCGGTGAAGGTTAAGATGAAAACGCCGATTTGACTAAGACGGTCAATGACTTCTTTCCATTGTTCTGCAGTAAGCTCAGAAGTTTCATGTGGTCCACCAGCATAGCAGTGCACACAATTGTTTTGGCACTTGAAAGTAAGTGCTAAATCCATGCGTAATGGCGCAGTATACTGTTGAGTGAAAGGTTCTACGCTTTTTACGTCGAGAAAAGATACGGGGCAGACTTTTTCAGTCTGCGCTAGTGTACTAATCGTGTAGACGAGCTTTTCATAGTCGCTTTTCACCGTTTTCGCATTTACTCTGTACATGCGACGTATCTTCTTCAAAACAGCATCCGTGGGCAATCCTTGCATGAAAAAGTAGGCATATGCAGTCGCTGTTTCGTTAAGATAAAGGACTGTGTTAGCGTTGATAACCATAACCCCTTGTCCACTTGGTTCGATGCGAAGCTGAAGAGCTAAACCAGCAAACTTGTTTCTTCCTCGATAAGTATAGCGGCCATGAGGAATTTTTGGTGGACGTAGGATTTTGTGTAAGAGACTCATGATCTCAGCCTACTCCTCCGCTTGCACAAGCACAGGCACATGAAACACATGCACACACGCAGGCGCATGATGCACAAGCACAAACACAATTCGCCTCGTGTCTAGCAGGTTCAGATGAAGCCTTCGCCTCTGGCATTGGTAAAATAGCGTTGGCGAATCTTTCGAGGTTAACTACAATGTTATTTGAAGTTTTTTCTACAGCGGTTGCAATGTTGTTTGCAAAATCAGCGCCAGAGATTGTTGGCGGCTTCGCCGATTGGGCAGGAATTTCCACATTTGGTTTGTATGTAGGGTGGGGATTGTAATGTTGATAACCGTACCAGTACCACAGCCAAAATGGGCTCGGCTCGAAAGCCCTATCACGAAATGCTGTTTCTGTTCGCGATTGAACATTTGGATCGAGTAAGAGCCACAGCAGTTGTTCGTCATAAGTTTTTGAGGCTAGCTCAGACGTGCCTGCCTGTTGCACTTGTTCCCAAGCCTTCGCCACGATTTTTGTATAGTAGTCGATTGTGTCGCGCCTGCAATAACCCCGCATTTTCTGTTCAACAGCGTCTCTGAGAAACATTATTGTGTGCGCCAACTTTTCTTCTTCAAGAGTCCCATCTTCTTTTAGGGCTTTGAGAAAGTCCATCTCGTAATATCGGAGAGGTGTTTCAGATGTCCCATGCTTGTCTTGAAATGGTTGCATGACTTTAAGTTTAAGCGAGGGATTTGTGGACTCAACCCATATGGCTCTTTTCTGTAAGACGCTGTAGAGAATTTCTGTAACTATTTTTGTCGGCTGCATCCCAAGCAGGTAAGAAGCTTCCACTGCTGTTAACCCGCGTCTTATTCCAAGGGTTTCCATACTAATTTTGGGAAGCAGATACGATTTCTTACGAACTATAATGATAACGCTGCCTATCATGAAAGTAACGAATGCAAATGCAAAGAGTACAGTTCCGTATCGCTGGAAAAAGGCAACTAAACCAGTGGGCTGCGTATCGTAGTACTGCACATATTGTTTTGGAAAAGAAACTCCAACAGGAAATTTCTCATTTGGCGAAAGGTTTTGTTTTTCCCAGTAAATTGCTAACCTATCACCTTCATACTGTGTATTGTTCCAAAGAATTTCTGTTGTATGCACTTCGCTTACGTTGACATTAGGGGGTAACACGATTAAAACGCGAAGATTCACTATATTAGCGTCGTACCACGATGGAGTAAACTGCATGCCAACATTGTCAGGGGTGTCTTCCCATATCATATGAGGAACACTAGTATTAAGAGTGAACCAAATAGTATGTCCCACTGTTAAGGGCGAGTCAAGGTTAACTTGCACCTTATAATTGTCTACAGACCTTATGTCAGAAGTTGACACTATATGTTCAAACTGATCTTTGGCTTGATCCGTTATGAAATCACTTCGAGGTTGACCAACGCTCACAAAGTTTATTGGATCGCCAGAATCAAGCGTTATAGTAATATTGTAAAGTAGTTCTATTGATCCATCTTGGTTTATCCATATTTTCACCCATTCGCGATCGACATGAAAAGTCCCAGTCCAAGCAGAACCAGAACCTACAAGTGCTATCAAAAAGAACATCGCAAATAGTGCTGTTACTAGAAGATGCTTTTTCACCATTTGGGTTCCTCAGTCACCTCGAATGTTTGTCCACAGTAGGGACATGTTGCATATGGCACGCCTGACACAATTTTGATTTGGTTAGCATCCACCGAAGCTGAACAGTTCGGACATCTAATCGGAACCGCCTTCATCTGCCCAGACACTTCTAACCGTTGGACTATTGTTGTAGGTCTTTTGGTTATGTAGTAGGCAATCCCAAATCCTACAATAAAAAGCATAGCAGCGATGACCAATCTTGTCGCCTTCAATTCTACTGGGATATCTACTCCCGTGGACCAAGCGAATATAATGCCAAAGAAGAACAGAACCGCAATTACGATTGCGCCCAATATTGTTTTTAGGTTCACAAGCATATTTCGCACAACTTCTACGATTTAACCTTACCTTTCCTAAAATTTCGTATTTATTGAACCCCTACAAACTAGTGCTTTGGTTGTTTTCGCAATACTTCTTCGGCCTTTCTGACAGCCTCTTTTAGCTTTTTGGTTTGCGTTCCGCCTCCCTGGGCAAAGTTAGGTTTTCCGCCTCCTCCGCCTCCTATAATTCCAGATGCTTCTCTAACTATTTCATTAGCATCTACGCCTTTTTCGATGGCGGTTTTTCCAGCCATAACCATGATTCGCGCATTCTTTCCGTCTGTTCCGTAAAATATTGTGACTGTTGCCTCGTCTCTTTTGATAATTTCGCTTGCTGTCTGAACCATGCGGTCAACGTTAATCTCTTCTTGAAAATCACGCTTTACAAGCTTGATTCCGCTTATTTCTTCCCTCTCTTCTAATGCCTTTACTTCTAAACCTGCGCTTTCTCGTGCCGCCAATTCTTTAATGAGCTTTCTTCTTTCTGCATTTGCTTCCTTCAATTCCTTAACAAGTTTTTCAGCCGTATTATCCAGCTTCTCTAGCGGAGCGCTCAGAATTTCTGAAAGTTTCCAGAGCAGCTGCTCGTTTTCTTGTGTCGCCTTTAAAGCCGGAATCCCGACTGAGTAATCAAGTCTTTCCACCCCGTCCTGAACCCTTTCAGAATGAATTATTTTGATGAATCCTATTTCGCCTGTATTTTTTACGTGAGTCCCAGCGCACGCTTCAACTTCCCAATCGCCACTTTTCACAACACGTATCTTCTTGCCTGGAATTGCTCCACCCTGATAGAGTCTAAAGCCGTAAAGTTTTTCCGCTTCATTTCTCGGCATCCAAGAGGTTTCCATCGGAATATTTCGTAAAACTACTTGGTTTGCCAAAGTTTCTATTTTATGTATTTCTTCTAGCGTCAGCCTACGGTAATGAGAAATATCAAGCCTAGAACGGTTAATGCCCTTTTGTGTCCCAAACTGCCAAACATGTTGTCCGAGCACACGTCTTGCAGCCCCATTAACTATGTGAGTAGCCGTATGATTCTTCATGAGACTGTATCGCCTATCCCAGTCAATCACTCCCTTAACAATTCTTCTCTCTTTTGGAGCAGTGCCGACCACTTTGTGGAGAATTACATTGCCAACTTTTCCAACATCAACAACATTCACCTTGTTCTCGTCGAAGATTAAGTGGCCGTTGTCTGCTGGCTGTCCTCCACCTTCTGGATAGAAGCATGTTTTGTCAAGAACAACATATTCATTATCTATTACTTTGAGGACTTTTGCTTCAAACTCTTTCATGTACTGGTCTTGATAGTATAGTTGTTCTGTTTCAGGGATGTTTGAAACTGCTGTTTCCAGCCGCTGTTCTGACTTAACTTCTTCTTCCACTGGTTTGGATGCTTGCATGTGTCTTTGGGCGATTAAAGCGTAAAAGTTGTCTGGAATCTCCACTTTCAAATCTTCAGTTTCTGCGGTTTGCTTAACAATTTCAGGCGGAAGCCCATGAGAATCATAAAGCTCTGTTAAAGTTTCTATCGGAATTTCCTTCTTATTTTCCGCTTTCAGTTCGCTTGAAATGCGCTTCACCATTCCTTCGCCGCGCTTAATTGTTTCTCCGAATTTCTCTTCTTCGACTTGAAGCATCTCTATTATCTCGCTTCGCATTTCCTTAAGATGCGGAAAATCCTTACTCCAAAGGTCAATTTGCATATTCACAATGTCATACAATTTGTCAGGAATATCCAACATTCTTAACAATCGGTAAATCCTACGAAAGATGAGCCTTGCCAAATATCCTTCTTGAATGTTTGATGGAACAACGCCTTCCGAAAGTAAGAAGCTTAAACATTTGGTGTGGTCTACAACCGCAAATGCGTTTTCTATTGGAACCAGAAACTTGTCAAGCTCATCAACACTTAACCCAACTAATGCTGCTTCCTTCTTTCTAGTTTTCAACCTGCTTGCAGTCTTATCTAGATTAACTAAACCGGAAACTTCGGCTATTTTCTTCAACAATTTATTATCAATTTTAGTTAGGTCAGCCATCGTGAAGATTTTTTCTAGCAAGTCACCGTAAACCGCGTGGAAACCGCTGGGCACGCCTTGAGAAAGCCAAGCATAACGATCTATGCCGTAGCCAGGGTCAACCGTCCGTATCGGCAACTTAACAAATTCATCATCGACAACTTTGTACTGCATGAAAACCAGCGTGGCAACCTCTAAACCTCGAATAATAGATTCGAGGCAGGGTCCCGCGTTTCCGCCGCCAGACCAGACTTCTTCCTTGTAAACAACTTCATCAGACTTTACACCCAAATCTTTCGTAACCCAATCATGATGATACCTTACAGCCTGATCCTTCCAATAAACCTCTTTATCTGGATAATTAAACGCGTGCGCTCCCCCCATTTCAAAAATGGTAAGATGCCTGCCAAACGTTGGACCGGTGTTAGCTATGTCCACCATGCGGATACATGGCTGAGAAATCACAAGCGGATTGGCAGGTGGCGGCACAATTCCGTTGGTCACGTATGGTTGAAAATCAATTATACTAGCATGCGTCAGATAAATGTCATCTCGCCATCTCGCCACAACAGGATAGGGCTTTATGCGAGTGTGTCCGTTCTTTTCAAAAAACGATAGAAAAGCCTCCCGCATCTCGCGTAGACTGTAACTTTTCTTTGTAGGCGAATTACTTATGAACGTGTAAAAGGCGCATTCTTCCGAGGTTGCTTCTCCACAGTTTTCTTGGTCAGGATTCTGCGTCCAAAAATATTTTCCGCATCTGGGACAACGTTTCCTAACATAGCCTTCTTCTTTAAAGAATGGAAGAGTATATTCTTCTTTGGGAAACCTCTCCAATTCTCAAACGCTCCAATAAACAGTGTAACCTCGAGTTTTTAAAGGGTTAACTAGCTACGAACATTTAAACTGTTTTGCTATCCAAGCTTAAAGCCCAGCAGAAAGCCGACAATGAAGCTTCCCATGAAGGGTAGAAGGGATATTAAGCCAATAAGCCATGATGCTGCTTGGCCAGCAAAGCTAAACGAACCTTCCAGTGCTTTCCAAAGAGCTTCATAGTTTATGCTAATAATACCGCTGGTGCCTAAGTAAAGAAGTGCAATTATGAACAAGCCTATCAAGACAATTATAAGCTTGCTTATTTTCTTAAAGGCATATCCAACCACAAAGCCGCCTATTCCACCAATGCCCAACTGGTAAGCAAGTGGAGATAAGATTTCACTCATCCATAACCCTTCATTTCGCATATGCTATCATAAGTTTGATTTAAATGTGTTTTGCTAAAATAAGATACGAGGCATGCGATGTGAAGGAGGTGAAAAACTGGACATAATAGACATATACATACTAAACCTTTCAATTACATTAGGAATGTTCGCTGTTTTAATTTTCCGAGCTTGGATTGAAATGAAGAATTATCGCATGATGTGGAAAGAACTAGAATGGCGGGAGACACATCAAACTATGGGAAGACTCCTCAAAGCAGAGAAAGACCTATTCTCAAAAGTGGAGGGCGGCGACGAACTGTATCAAATGCTATGCGAAATCTTCAAAGTAAATGAAGAAAAAGACTAAGGAAAATGCCAACCTTCAATCAGCCTTTTAGCTGTTGTGTGACGTTTCTCCATTCCATAACGCCTAAAGGGCTTAGTTAAATGCCTCTGAGACCTTGTTGAAGTCATGTAAAGTCCCTCTCGCATCTCGCGTTCAAATCTAACCTCAACCTTTCCAAGGTTCAGGTATCTTGAACCGCATTTATCACATCTGAAACCCTTGTTCGTTCCCATGGATTTCAACCGTTTGCCACACTTTGGGCAAATCGGATTTTGATAAGCAGTTTTTGGTGCAAGTTTTAATAATCGAATTTTTTCAAGATTTATTGTCAGGGGATTATTCTCAGAGGGCTTGCGGACACCTCCGTAAACTTCTACATGATCCCCAACAATCAGTTTCCTCGCAATTTTGCGAAGAGCGCCAGTTGGTTCATAAGCTGCACAGTCAACCTGTCCACTTTCATCCTTAATCGAGAAAACTACATGTCTTAGTGGAATGATCTTCGGGCTTGTCGACACTATTCCTCTTGCAATAATTGGATGATACGGTTTTATTTGGCTTAATTTTTCAGCTCGCTTTAGGTGGGCATCTGTTCCCTGATTTGTGCGAAAAATGACCCATCTTTCCACAGGCTCAAGAGGTTTAACAATTTCAAATGCGTTTTTTACAATTTCGGGAGTTTCCCCTCTGATGCCGAAAAGAATAGGGTCTGGCCCCCGCGGTGTAATGATGACTCTACGTTTTTCCAGGTCAACATTGTTAAAGGTATACGGTGCTGTCACCCTATCCATTTCAAAAATTGAAGCCGAATCTACTTCCCGTTTTAAGCCATAATTTTCTGGAACGCGGTACACAAGGATTTCATATGTATGGTCTCCCTGGAGAGTTTCGCCAACAGCCGCCAAACTACCGATGATTCCTCTCCCTTTTTTGAAGCCTACAGCCTCAGCCTCAAACTTTTTTAGAAGTTTTAGTGCCTCTTTAAGGGTTAAAATTCCAGTTATTGCGTTTTTGGCGAAGATTTTGACTTCTTTTGGAATTTTCGCTTTTTTGAAGAAGACTATGCCAGGGTCTGTGCCCCTAAATTCTAAGTCTGCATGTTCTTCAACAGCGCTTATGGCGGTTTCTTTGATTCGGCTCTCAGCATTCTCATTATACTGTATTCTGATGCATAGTGCTCCGTTTCCTCTTGTTTTCCATGGCACATTAGGATTTAGCCTGATTAAATTTGGATAATCGATGAAGTTGGCGTCTAGTTTTTGCAGTTTTTCCACGAGAAGGGCGGCAATGTATGTTGTGCATCCTTTTCTTGTTGAATCTGTGTCGTCCAGTCCTATATGCATAGTTTTCATGGTAGTCATTTATGGCAGCCCATTTTTCAATGAATTAGAGATTAAAATGGAAATAATGAAAGGGATTAATTAACATGAATAAAAAAGAGGAAGTGCTTGTTATTTTGTTTCTTCGACGACTATCATTGTTAATGTTGACCGGACTTTGTCAAGCCTTCTGATACGCCACGTTACAATTTCTTTTAGCTTATCCATTGTGTCTGATTTTACTCTTGCGATTATGTCGTAGACTCCGTAGACAGCGAAGGCTTCATCTACTCCCTCAACTTTCTTTAAATCCTTTAGCACATCTGCTTCTGAGCCTATTTCTGTATTTACTAACACGAATGCTGTGGGCATTTAAATTCCTCACTTATTGTTTGCTGTTGTGCATTAAAATATTTTGCTACATTTTTAGAAGATGCATGTGCAATTATTGTGGGCCCCTCTATTTGAGGGGCTAAATAGGATTGCTTTGTATTCTTGAGAAAGTGGAAATAAGAAAATAGCATTAACTTTAGAAAAGATACTCTTATCTTTTATTTTGGATAATAACTATTAGGTTTAAACATGCTGAAAGAAAACTCTATTACAAGCCGTGAGATGCATGCTTTAGAGTTGAACGCCGAATACTTTGGAGTTTCCCAACTTCAGCTCATGGAAAACGCTGGACATAACATAGCATTAGAGATTGCTTCAAGATTTAAACAAGACAAATCCGTTGCCATTTTCTGCGGTTTAGGCGGAAATGGCGGCGACGGCTTCGTCGCTGCACGACACTTGTCGTCAATGGGTTTTAACGTCACAGTTATCCTTGCTGGAAAGGCTGAGGAAATCTCTCATAGGGCTGCTTTGGAAAATTGGAATGCTCTGCAGTTTTTGAAAGAAAGTGTTTCCATCCATGAAGTGTGTGACAGCTCACTTATACCAGATGTAACCGCGGACATAGTTGTTGATGCGTTGCTTGGAACAGGAGCAAAAGGAAAACTGAAGCCTCCAATCTTACAGTTAGTTGAAAAAATCAACGCGTTAGATGCTTTTCGAGTTGCTGTTGATGTGCCAACCGGAATAGATTCTGACACTGGAGAGATATTAGGCGCAGTTGTAAAAGCTAATCTAACAATAACCTTTCACAAAACTAAGAAGGGACTTGAAAGCGCAAAGGAATACGTAGGCGAATTAATTGTAAAGAACATAGGCTTGCCGAAAGAATTCGAAAAATTCGCTGGTCCAGGAGATGTTTTGCTAGCTACAAAACCACGCCCATCAGAATCCCATAAAGGAGATTTTGGACGTTTACTAGTTATTGGCGGAAGCGAAACCTTCTCAGGTGCTCCAGCCTTTGTGGCTTTAGCTGCTTTACGCACAGGCGTTGATTTGGCTTATGTTGCAGCTCCGGAGAAAACCGCTCATGACATAGCTTCCATGTCACCAGATTTAATCACTATAAAACTTGAGGGAACACACCTAAACGTAGGCAATGTATCCGCCCTAAAAACCTACATAGAAGCAGCCAACGCCATCGCTCTAGGGCCAGGCCTTGGTTTGCATTCGGAAACGAGAGAAGCTGTTAAGGCTGTAATTGAGGCTGTCGAAGGTGCGGCAAAACCACTGCTTCTAGATGCGGATGGCTTAAAGGCTTTTGCAGAGTTTAAAAAGAAACTAAACGTGCCCCTAGTGCTAACGCCTCACGCTGGAGAATACGCCATACTAACTGGTAAGAAGCTACCAGAAGATTTAAAGGAAAAAATTTCAGAAGTGCAGAAAACAGCGGTGGAGTTAGGCGCAATAATACTACTAAAAGGACCGGTCGACATAATTTCAGACGAAAAACGCTTCAAGCTCAATTTTACAGGCAATCCAGGCATGACCGTGGGCGGAACTGGGGATGTGCTTTCCGGAATTGTTGGAGCCTTTTTAGCTCAGCAAATAGACCCTTTTGAAGCTGCTGTTGCCGGAGCCTTTGTTAACGGTGCTGCTGGAGACTTCGTTTTCGAAGAAAAAGGCTACCACATGGTTTCCACAGACCTCATTCAAAGGATTCCGCATGTATTAAACGACCCCACGAGCCACTTAAAGGTGCGCAAAACAAGTGCAAAAACAAGTTAAAATCATTGTTTACCATGCTGGACAATGTGACCCAAAAAAGTGCACAGGCTTAAAGCTTAAACGCCATGGACTAGTTCGCCTAGTACGTCAAATGAAGTTTTTGCCGAAGAGGGCTGTTGTCCTTAATCCCTTCTCAGAAATTGCATTTTCACCAGCCGACAGGAAACGCATCGAAGATTTTGGACTAGTTGGTTTAGATTGTAGCTGGGAACACGCCGAAAAAGTCTTGCTAAAACATGTTAGGGGGACATCCCGCTGCCTACCAATCCTAATCGCAGGCAACCCCGTTAATTTTGGCAAGCCAACAAAACTCTCGACTGTGGAGGCTTTAGCTGCAGCACTTTACATTGCTGGATTTAAAGAAGAAGCCACTCAACTACTCTCCATTTTCAAGTGGGGACACACCTTTCTGGAAATAAACCAAGAAAGGCTTGAAAGCTACGCAAAAGCCAAAGATAGCACAGCTATTGTAGAGTTACAGAAACACTTACTACGTAGATGATGAAAAATTGGGGAAGGATAAAAGACTATGGCATACTTTGAAAAGTTTTCTTTTCGGAGCAACAACGTATGATATGGTCAAAACTTTAGAAGAAAGGAAAGTGCTTGAAGAATACTTATTGATGTTGGTCACGTTAGGAGACATGTTCGGATATCCAATCTCTTCTTTTTATAGACTTAGGTTGCTCCCTTTTTGGTTTCCTAGGCTTGAAAAGTGGATGCGTTTTATGCTTAGTGAGAAGGATATGACTGAGAAGTTGAAGTAAACTTTATCTCGTCAAACTCGTTTTATGCACTTGTTAAAGTGAAAACATGAACGAAGAAAAGAAAAAAGGGTCTGAAGCGAAAAAGGCGGTTAAAGAGCTTGTCTACGGCATGGCAATGCATGACATGGTTAGGTACTCTTTGAAGACGAGAATGTATCTTGAACACCTATTCATGCTAATTACCCTCGGCGACATGCTTGGAATACCATTGCTTCCACCATATTACTCGTTAAAGATGCTTCCATACGCAGTCCCAAACATAAAGTCTTGGCAGAGAAGACTATTTCGAGAAAGAGACTTCACAGATTCGCTCTATTAAAGCTTCAAAAAGTAATGGAAGGAATTGAAATGGCTGAAACCATGAAGGAGTTTTTCGAGAGAAGACCCGAACTTAACTGTATCATTTTTGCTGGCAAAGGAGGACTTGGCAAAACAACCTTCAGCGCAGCTACTTCTCACTGGCTCGCTGAACAGGGTAAACGCACCCTATGCTTCAGCACAGACCCTCAAGCCTCACTTAGCGACATATTTGAACGCGACATATACGGCAAGGGAATACAGTCATTTGCCCCAAACTTGCATGTGCTTGAGATAGACTCTGACAAGAGAGTTAGTGAGTATCAAGAAAGTATCAGAAAGAAAATATTAGACATGTACAATTTGAAGGAACTGCCTAAAGAAATTGATGAGTACATTAAAGCTGCTGCATCTGAGCCAGCCATGCACGAGTCTGCAACCTATGATGCTATGGCTGAGTTAATGGCAAAAAGGGATTATAGCTACTACATTTTTGACATGCCCCCTTTTGGCCACGGCATCCGCATGGTTAGTATGGCGCTCATATTAGATACTTGGATAGACAAAATCACTGAGGTAAGAATGAAGGCTCGCGAGTATGATGAAGCTATGGCTGCTCTTAGAGGGAGAACTGAGGCTGAAAAGGAAGACGTTATACTTAAGGAGTTGAATGAGATAAGGGAGAAGCTTGATTTCTTCAGCGGTGTCTTAACAGATTCTAAAAGAACGGCTTTCTTCATGGTTTTAATCCCTGAGAAGATGGCGATTTTAGACACTGAGAGGGCACTTAAAATGTTTGATTCTATGAAGCTGAACCTGAGCGGAATAATCGTGAACATGGTTTATCCGCCTGAGCTTCTTAAAATGAAAGATCTAGGCGACTTTTTGAAGCATAGAATTGAGATGCAACAGAGGTATATGAAGGTCATCTGGGAAAAATTTGAGCCGTATATTAGAGCTGTTGTTCCCATGTATGATAGGGAGCCTAAAGGTTTGAAGATGATAGCCAAGGTTGCTGGAGACTTGTTTGGTTGGAAGCTGGAGAGGTGATGTTAATGGGTGAAAACTTTATCAAGTTTGTTGAATCGAAGCCAAACTTGAAGTTCATGTTTACCGGCGGTAAGGGCGGGGTTGGCAAAACTATTTGTGCTGCTGGCATAGCATACCATTTTGCCGAGAGAGGTGAAAAGACTCTCATAGTGTCGTTAAATCCTGTTCACTCCTTATCAAGCGTGTTCGGTCAAGACTTATGGGGAGGCCAAATAAAACCTGTTAAGGGCGTGGATAATCTATGGGCGTGTGAAGTGGACATTTCTGAAACTGTGAGCAGGTATAAGGAGCAGATTGCGGGAAGGCTTAGGGAATTCATGAAGTGGGCTGACATCCCCATCAATCCAGACTCATTCATAGAAGTTGCCACAACCAACCCGGCCTTTGAAGAATCAGCGATGTTTGACGACATGGTTGACATCATGATTAAGCAAGGCGAAGAGTATAACCGAATAATTTTCGATTGCGCTGCAGTGGCCAACGCTGTCAGGCTCTTGGGATTAAGCAAGATCTATGGTTTATGGCTAACTAGAATGATGAAGAGCAGAGAGGAAGCTCTATCGCTTAGGGTGAAGCTTTCATTCAGGAAAGATAAGATTATGGAGGAGGTTAAGAAAGACCCTATGATGGCCGATCTGCTAAGCATGAACGAAAGGATGAAAAATGCCAGAGTATTCCTTAATGATGATGAAAAAACGGCATTCTTTTTTGTTACACTTCCATTATCCTTGCCGATAGCTGTTGTTAAAAGATTTATTGGCATGGTTGAAGCTTTTGACATTCCAGTAGGCGGAGTTTTCGTGAACATGGTTATGCCAGAGAGCATCGTTAAGGGTCACAAGGTAACCGAATATTTGACGAATAAGTTTAAGGAACAGCAAGGATACATGCAGATTATATCCAAGGATCTGGGAAAACTTGTTAGAGCATACATACCAATGTTTCCAACAGAAGTAACTGGACTAGATATGATAAAAAAGGTGTCCGATGCCTTAATTTCGGGAGAAATGCCAGTTTAAAAAAAATGAGGGTTTATGGAGACTCTTTCTTCGCTTTCCATGCTTTGGACAAAGCTTTGGCTGCGTCATAGGCCACGATTATTCCAAGGATCACAAGAACTATTCCGACGATTGCGAAGACAGCATTTAGTCCCAAGGCAATTTCGTGTTGACTCGCTATCCACCGGCCCGCCGTCACTAATGGAACGTTAGTAATTATCGCGTTAAAGAACAAATATGCTTCGTAAACTAATGCGGCTTCACATGTTATAATCATAAATATCGCTGGTGCAAGCGTATATTTTGTGGGCTTCTTCATGTTTGCCAGGTAAATACTTGCAAGTATCAGCGCTAAACCTGCCAGTAGCTGGTTTGCTCCACCAAATAACGTCCATAAATTAACAAATGAGCCGGTCCAAGCGAGCAGTCCTGCTATGGCAAGACCTATGATTGAGCCAACCCATTTATTTCCAATGGATAAACGCAGTGCTGGCAATGGAGCCGTCATCTCAGTTAATATCATCCTCCAGAATCTGACTGCCAACTGTAAGATTGTGATAGCATAAATTGCTATAAACGCCATGAAAAACGTTAGTAGAGCAGGATTAGTCTCCGTGGTGAACAGTATCGGAGCAACTAACTTGGAGGCGCCGGAGGCGAAATCTCCAAAGTTTGCCGCGATTCCCATTACAGGTGTTGAAAAGCACATGTATGCTGCCAAAGCTGAGAGGGCGAGTAGCCCTTCTGTTAGCATGGAGCCAGCGCCTATAGGCAAGGCGTCAGTTTCGAGGTCAAGCTGTCTAGCAGTTCCAGATGTGCTAACCAAACTGTGCCATCCAGAAATGGCTCCACATGCGATGCTAACGAATAATATAGGCCATATGGGACCCGTAGCCAAAGAGGGATACATCCAGTTGCTAGTTAATGCTGGTCGTACCACGGTCACATTTGTTATAGGCGATGCTAACGCTCCTATGATTACCACGATTATTCCCCCTATGCACGGGTAAAAGGCCATGTAGTTTACTGGCTGCGCAAACCAGATGATCGGCACAACCGCACTAATTAGGCATATAAGCGCTGTTATAACCACAGCTAGCTCATAGGATACTTCGTTCGCAGCAAGTGGAAGAACCACGGAACCTACGTATAGACCTATGAGCATGATTATTATGCCGACTATCGTTACTATGCCCACGTGAAGCTTCGCTTTATACAACAAAGCGCCTGTTAATATTCCCGCTATTACGATGAAGATTGTGAAGATCAAGCCTCCTCCACGTGCACCGTAGAGAGTTCCGCATATATTGAAAAAGGCGGCCATGATTGTGAGCAGGTAAAAAATCAGAAATCCCATCAGACACGATCGCGCCCTTGGGCTGATTAATTCATAGGTTAGAGGCCCTAAGGTTTTGCCTTCCTTTCTTACACTCATGAAAATTGACCCGTAATCATGGATCCAACCGATGAAAAAGTTGCCGATCAAAATCCACAACAGTGCAGGTAGCCAACCGAACTGGAGTGCAACAAATGGACCAACGATCGGAGCTGCACCGGCTATGCCCTTGAACTGGAATCCATAGAGGATAAATTTGCTGGATGGGAAGAATTCAACCCCATCCATATACATATGAGCTGGCGTTGTAGCTTTTGGGTCTGGTTGCCAAACTTTTTTGTCGTAGCGTTTTGCATAAACAAAGTAAGCACAGAGATAAACTATCAGTCCTATCAGCACAAAGTAAGCTGGGTACATTTCCATTCTTATTACCCTTGAATGTTATCTGTCATATTCCAAACTTAAAACTTGCGGTATTGATCGACATTCTCCTGCCTCTTAAAATACTGCAAATTTAAGTTTTAATATAGTTTAAGCTATCCTAATAACAGAGGATGCCAAATGCTAGAACTAGAAATCTATATAGTTACGATTTTGGCCTTGCTATTTACGGTTGCATATGCTGTTGGAAGCAGATGGAATTATAAGATTCAGAAGAAAATATGGAAAACATTATCAAAAGAGATGAAACCGTACTCTAAGGAAGTTGCTTTCAAAGGACTAGGGTCAAGCGGCTTCAAAATTGGCTGTAAACCAAAAACTGGTCAGCTTACAAAGCTTGAAGTTTCAATTTCTCTACTAAGCAGGGAAATTCCTCTCTACTACCTTTTTTCCAAATGCAAAGGAAAATACGACAATATCGTAGTCAAGTCAAACTTCAGAACAGCTCCAAACTTCACTCTAGAAATCATAAAAAAAGGAAGCAAACTTCGTAGAGAGATATCGAAAAATCCTAAACTTAAAGAAATCCAGCAGGAGAAACTTCCAGAAAACTTCCTTGTGTACAGTTCAACACAAAGTCAAGCCATTGAGTTTCTTTCAGACATGAACGTTGTTTCCAAAATTAAAAAATTCAGCGAGCACATGGAACGGTTGTCGATAACCGATAAAGAGCCGCATTTGCTACTCTCTTGCGCAATGGAAGAAACAATTATCTCTCATCTCCTAGCTTTAGCTTCACTTTGCGGAAAGGCGGTAGAACCAAAATCCGATAAAAAATTTAAGGCAAAATCTAAGCATGACAAGTAGCGGAAGACAATATGGAAAGGATTTTCTCTAGGTCTTCCATGAAACCTTTAACATGACTGCTTTGAATCCTAAAAAGAAGGAGTCTTTTTGTGAAACTACAGTAAGTTACACATTCTAAGTTAACCAGAATCGTCTCTTTGTGTCTTAAAACCATCCTTTTTCGGCTCATCCACATGGAACATACAGCTTCATGACCATTGACCAACAATTGTTTCCTTTCTACAATTCTATTTTTCTCTTCTAGTTTTTGAAGCCTCGTTTTTATAAACTCTAAAGGCTGAGAATCATTTCTGAATTCTTTAGCCTCCACAAAAAGAGGATAAGCCAATTGTTTCTTCTCGTTTAAAAGAAGGGCGTGCATGAAACCTGACATTATCCACCTAAACCCCCCCTTAACCTCTTCTTTACCAAGAGCATTGCATTCCGGGGGTTCGGGGCTTTTGAGAACACTCCAAAAGTTTGGCGTCTTAAGGAAAGCAAAAACTCCACAACCTAAAAGGGGGTTAACAGCAGCAAGCACAGCTTCGCTCTCTTTATTAGATTCCATATCTTTCAATTGACTTTCCATCTAAAAGAGCTTTTCTCAATTCATCTTGCTAACCTTAAAGTTTTAAGGCTGCGACAGATAGGACAAAGAATTTAAAAATAGACGTAAACATCGCTCTGTTGGTTGCCGAGTGCCGCCTTCTCAAAACTTATTCTTCCTCTAATAAATGTTAAGACGAAAAAGATAAAGAGGTATAACGAACCCAACAATAATATTAAGGTGCATACAATGAACGAGAGAAAGCTTCTCATGATTCCCGGCCCAACAAATGTGGACCCTGCTGTCTTACGAGTCCTAAGTAAGCCAACACTATCGCACACTGATCCCGATTTTGTTAAAATCTTTAAGGAAGCTCTAAACGATTTGAAAAAAGTTTTCATGACGAACAGTGAAGTTTTTGTCATTGCTGGGTCTGGAACCTTAGCCCTTGAAATGGCTATTGCCAATTTGATAGAGCCTGGAGATAAGGTTCTGAATACTGTGAGCGGCTATTTTGGCGAATATTTTGTTAAAATTTCGAAGGTTCACGGAGCCTTGCCTAGAGTCTTGGAGACCCCATGGGGCAAGTCCATAAAGCCAGAGGATGTCAAAAACGCTTTGAGAAAAGACGATTATAAGGCTGTTACTATTACTCATGTGGAAACCTCCACAGGTGTGGCAAATCCAATTAAAGAGATAGGCGAAATTGTTAAAGAATACAGTAACGCCTTCTATGTAGTTGACACTGTTTGCTCACTCTGAGGAATGGAAGTCCGAGTTGACGACTGGGACATCGACATTTGCGCATCTGGTTCGCAAAAATGCATAGGTGTTCCACCTGGTTTGGCTTTGCTCTCAGTAAGGGGTAAAGCATTAGAATTTATAGAAGGAAGGAAAAATCCCGTGAACTTTTGGTATGGCGACCTTAGAAACTGGCTGCCCGTTATGAAGGATCCCTCTCAGTATTTTGCTACCCCTCCAGTTAACATGGTTTATGCGCTTTCCAAAGCTTTGAGGATGCTGCTTAACGAAGGGTTAGAAAATAGGTTTAGAAGACACCATATCCTTGCAGATGGCTTTAGAGCCTCGATGGATGCGTTGAATCTAAAAATGGTAGCCGATAGGGAATCTACTGCAGATACCGTTACAGCTGTGTATTATCCAGAGAGAATCGACGATGCAGTATTTCGAAATGAAATGAAAAATCGTGGAATCATGGTAGCCTCAACCCTTGGACCTTTGAAAGGTAAAGGTTTTAGGGTAGGCCATATGGGAAACATAAGCCAAAACGACATAATGTCCACAATAGGAGCCATAGAGGCGACATTGAGACACTTAGGATACAAATTCAACTATGGAGCCGGATTGAAAGCAGCCCAAGAGAAAATACTCTCTCTATAAGAAGACTGATCGACGATATGGTTGAGGATGAAAATGTGTGAAGACTAATGGAAATCATTACAGATTTCTACTTTTTCTTGCTTTCAGTAATTTTCATATCATTGTCTGGGGTGATGGCGCCAGGTCCATTATTTGCCGTGACAATTGCAAAGTCGTTTAAAGACAAAATGGCTGGAGTCTTGATCTCCTTTGGACATGGAGTTATAGAGTTTCCTTTGATGTTTCTCATCTACTTCGGTTTCACATTGCTTGAACCGAAAAGTCCCACCCATAAAATAATCAGTCTTGTTGGAGGTTTAATCTTGATATACATGGGTATGCAAATGTTTAAAATCCGAAAAGAAACCACCACAGAATCCTCATACTCCAAGTATGGTTCCCTCGTTTCTGGGATTCTTGCAACAGGCGCCAATCCCTACTTCATCCTATGGTGGTTTACGAATGGCGCCGCCTTAGTAATAAATGCCTCAATCTTCGGTTTCATTGGCTTTTTAATATTTGCCATAACACACTGGTCGTGTGACCTTCTCTGGAACACGTTCATTTCTCTAACTGTCTTTAAGTCCAAGCGTTTCTGGACTAAAAAAGTACATGAAATAGTGTTCGGCTTTTGCGTCTTAGTTTTCATAGGATTTGGGGCTTGGTTCATAATTTTGACAATACTTTAAAACGCGCACCGGAAAACATGTACAGTTGGGGGAAAAGGAAATGATTGATAAGGAATTTCAAGTTGGTAAAGGGAAAATCTTTCTTGTTCAAGGAGACATAACTGAGCAAGATACAGATGCAATTGTGAATGCAGCTAATTCAACCCTCATGGGAGGCGGAGGCGTAGATGGAGCAATCCACCGTAAAGGCGGACCGAAAATCCTTGAAGAGTGCAAGCGCATAAGGGCAACTGAATGGCCAGTTGGTCTTCCAACGGGAAAGGCTGTTATCACTTCAGGAGGCAACTTGAAGACTAGGCATGTTATTCACACGGTTGGGCCAGTTTGGCACGGCGGCGTCAGCGGCGAGTCTGAACTTTTGGCAGAAGCCTATCGCAACTCGTTAAAATTGGCAGTTTCTAAAGGTTTGAAAACCATAGCTTTTCCATCAATAAGCACGGGCGCTTATGGATACCCCATAGAGGAGGCAAGTCGCATAGCCCTAACAACAGTGAAGGAATTTCTAAAGAGGGAAGACAAACTCGAAAAAGTAATATTTGTCTTATTCACGAAGCACGACCTAGAAATATACGAAGTAGCAGCAAAAAAGATACTGTAAACGCTGGCTAGCGTGTTGTAACCTTACCGGTTTTTAACCAATGGATGGTCTCGCCTATAGTGAGTATTATAAAAAACATGAAGAAGCTTCCAATCAATATGGCTGATGGCCATAAAGAACTGATAATTGCATTTTGCATCAGCCATGGATAAGCAATATTTGCCATAACTATGAGGAACAATAATAATATTGGGCCTCGGCCATACATAGTAGCCAAAAGCATTGACCCAAAAACTACTTGAACAATTGCTGTAACTATTACATAGCGTGCTATTCGATGCAAAACTTTATCTGAACTCAATTTTTCCATTTCATTTTACACGCACATTCTGTTCGTTGATAACATTTTTGACCCATTAGTATCTGACGAAGACCCGACCTCCTAACTCTTCCACTGCAGCTTTAAGTTTTTCTAACGTGCGTCTCATTTTATCGTTTACTACTATTTGCCAACCATCAGGACCGCAAGGAACTTTTACTTCTATGACGCAATAATACTTCTTACTCATTAAATAAACAACCCCTCGACGGCCTTTTTTGCTAGAGACATTTTTAATATGCGTAGCATTTAAAACGTATGAATTTAAATTATGAATTTTCTATATTTCAAAGTCAGATTCTGAGTATAACTTTGTTGTTTATGGCGAACTTCAACTCAGATATTGAAAATTTAATGTTTTAATCGTCTTCTAAGCATGAAATTCTAGGGTCACGTGAGAAATTTTCAGTGGGCTGACGTGTTGGTTGTAACTCTATCAGAGTTGGCGACATCTCCCGCGAACCCCCTTTTTATAAGTTTTTGGCCAAATTAGAGGCTCTGCTGCAAAGTCTCTCGACCTTGATTCCAAACGCAAGCACGAAGTAGAAGACAAAGCCCATTGTCTGCACTTCTACTTCTAACGTGTTAAGAACTTCAATTCTACTTGCCCCGCATGCTCCATACATGAGGACAAAAGCGCAGAAGAAACAGTTGTTCTCCCCTTCAATCTGCTTGAGGTTCCTCGTGACAACTTAACAGTAGTAGTCTTATACCTATTAAAGGCCGACTACTTCTTTCAATCCTCTTTAGTTGGGATTCTTCCGTGCATCGAAACTGCGAAATAAAAAAATATTTTTTTTCTCAAGCGCTTTCAATTCCCTTTACTTGGGATTTTCCTTTGAACCATTACAAAGCCTAGAAGTGGGCGTGATAGATAAAATATGCTTTCAATTCCCGTTATTGGGATTTTGCTTCTGCATCCGTCGTCGAATTTTGCTCATTTTAGTTTTTTCTGCCCGTATCCGCGTCTTTTGTCAGACGCCCACCGATTATCTGGTATCTGCAATTTGACGTATAAGGATAATCGGAAACCCTCACTCTCTTTTAAAAACATGTTTAACGACTCCAAACCCTCCAGTCTTGTTACCACCTATATTAGCGATTTCCGCAAATTTTACCAGCATACACGTTATTCTATTCCATTCACTCTCCTTATCATTCATCTCGTACGTGACCCAGCCCACGAACCCTGTTGCCTTCTTATTCCTCATAACCGCCAACCTAGTCTACAACTCATACTCACACACACCCACATTCTTATCTAGTACCTCCCTGTGCTCGTAGCCAACACATGGATCCAAACCTGACTCATAGGTTCTCATAAGACTTTTTCAGTTGAACGCCATCCTTCTCATACGCAAGTCCCAGGAACCTGTATTCAATTCTGCTTTCAGATATTGCTCGCTTGACAGCATCTCGTAGCGTATGCTGTGTGTCATACTCCCTCAGCATTTGTTCAAGCACGTCCCGTTTCACGTCAGCAAACTTCAAGAGAGAAATGATGTCCACTCTGTCTTTCAACCCTTTTTCTGCATGCCACCTGTCCTGAGCAGCCTGAGCCTTCAGCAAAAGCAAAACCTCAGGAATCGCCACCTTGAAACCCTCAATCACCGAATACAATTTCCGATCAAACACATCCAAACAAGGAATCACTAACCTACTCACAAAAGGCGTGTAAATATCAACTTCCACATCACTTATCAAAGCCTCAAATTTCATCAAACGAACATTACGCTTCAACGCATAACCCTTCTGCGTCAACTCAGACTGGAGCTTGTAAAAGTTCTTTTGATCAATGTAGACATCTATGTCCCGACTCTTCAGCTTCCTAGTCCATAAATATACTCCCCAACCGCCAATCAACACAAAATCCGCAAAACCCTTAAGCTCACCCAAAACGCGCCAAGACCTTTCAACAACTTCATCCCGCCACATTCCAATCACACTCACCAAAGACTCAAACTCGGATACACCAAAGCAATATCCCGCAGAAAAGGAGAAGCCTCAGGACCATCCGCTGAATATATATCCACATAAACTTGCGGAACACAAACAACGCCCTTCTTGGAAGAGCGAACAAGATGCTCATCATCAACGCACAAGACAAACACGTTCGGATTCACCCTACGAACTCTACTCTTCCTGAAACCAAACCACGACTCGAAACTCTCCATATCCGTTACATAAAAATACAAGCGGTCATACTCAGCAGGCCTCCGCCCAGAAACACTAAACCACCCAGAAAAACCAGTGGTCAGCACATCCCTAGGAAGATCCTTCTCCACTTCTGCAACTGGATCAAGCCGAAACGACTGCCAAACATCCTTACCTAAATCACGTTCAGCAGCCCACAAATTCAAAAGCCTCGCAGGTGACAACACTCTAACACCACTTCGCGTGGCTTCCACCGCCATAGCCACCTCAAGCTTCTTCACCGTCTTATTAACCAAACCAAGCGAAACCGCACACTCTGAGGCAACATCTTCCTGACGCACCAACGAAACCTCACGTAGGCTACAGAGGAGCAGCTCACGATAAATCCTCTCAAACTTCCGCAATGTCAAATCCCTCATTCTCAACGAATCAGTTTCACTTGTACAAAAAACGTATATATAAGATTTTCACCGAAAAGCGAAACACGACACACTGCAAATCAAAACATCAAGACTTCAACGCTAATCTAACCACTCCGAACCCGCCAGTTCTATTCCCTCCAATATTAGCATACTCAGCAAACTTGATCAGCATACACGTCACCCTATTCCACTCGCTCTCCTTATCCTTCAACTCGTACTTGACCCATCCCACGAACCCTGTTGCCTTCTTAGCCCTCATGAGTGCCAGCCTCGTCCACAACTCATACTCGCTAACACCTGCATTCTTGCCAGCCACTCCCTATACTCAACATACTCTTCCTTGCCAAACCGTCTCCCATCACTGAACAAGTTCCAACAACGCATCAAACCACAAAAAACCTTCACAGCATCAGGAAACATCCAATGATAACCACTTCCCAAACTGGCAAAATACGTAGGCGACCTGAACGAAAGCCTAAACGCATCCGCCGCCTCAGCTTCCTTCTCCAACTCCTCATAGCTCTTACAGTTCACACTCAATGAAGCAAAACGGAAAACCGTGTCAAAAACCAACACACTATTCTGCTTCTGAAAGAAACTAAGCAAGAACGTTGAATACTCGTCCTTCAAAAACCTGAAACTGACCCGACAAGGAAACAATGGATCCAAAACATAACCACCCTCAGCGCGACTCTTACTCCTAAACCGTAACGGAGTGACACTATAAGGCTTGGAAACATTCAACTCGTGCAACAAACCAGACGCGCTAGGATCAACCTGCCTAACAACATGCAACAACAAACCACGCGCCACATAACCCGTAAAAACGGCAAAACCACAGGCTTCTCGGCAAACATCTCCAAACCAATCTCAACAGGCATACTCGTCAACTCCCCTCATGGGATTTAGCCAAACACTACATCAATGACAAGAAAGGGTTAGTCCCAACTTAAAATTTTCCTTCACTCTTCTTTATGCTACGTAATAGGATCTCGTCTGACTATAGCTTTTTTATACCCCCTCCCCCCTAGGATTTTCAGAAATCCAACTGGTTTTGTACAAGGGCTGGCGTGTTGGTTGTAACCCGCCTTTTGTTTCATTGTGGCATTCGGCTAATCGGGCTACCCGCGCCTTAGGTAGATTCCTCATCAGCGTCTGTTTGCCCTTTCCACTTGCAGGACGGCCGTTTCACCGTTTCGCATCCAGCATTCTCAACAACTTAGTATGTATCATAGGCACTTGCCGGATGGATGTTTCGTTTCTGCTCCGGAGCCAAGGCTCTCGCCTTACGCCCTTGCGGACGTTGCAATTCTACGTGTGGGCGGAGTTTCCTCAAGCCTCTTTTGTGAGGCTCGAAAGCCACACACCAACTCGCCAGCCCAAAATTTAATGCGTAGAGGTGTGCAATAAGAATTTTGGTGCATGTTTACCTATGTATTAGGATGGATGGTTGAGTTATGTCTAGGCGTGTTATTTTAGTGACTGGAACACCTTGCGTTGGAAAAACCTCGGTTGCTCGCTTGCTCGCTTCCAAACTAGACGCTTTATATGTGAATCTAACCGAGTTGGCTGTGCGTGAAAATCTTATTTCTGGTAAAGACGAGGAGCGAGACTCTATAATTGTTGATGAAAATCGAATGCGGCATAAAATCCGAGAAATCATTGAAGGTTGCGATCAAAATGATATTGTTATTGACGGCCATTACGCTGTTAGCGTTGTCCCCAAAAAATTTGTAACATACGTTTTTGTTTTAAGACGTGACCCTGTTGAACTGCGGAAGTTTATGGAGCAGTGTGGTTTTTCTGGTCGCAAGTTATGGGAGAATTTGGCTTCTGAGATTTTGGACGTTTGCTTGGTTGACGCCTTAAACGTTCATGGAAAGGAAAAAGTCTGCGAGTTAGACGTTACTGGTAAAAGCGTGGAAGAAGTTATTAGCGAAATTTTGGATGTTCTAGGCGGACATAAAGGATGCCATGTGGGTATTGTGGACTGGTTGGGCAAGTTAGAAAGTGAAGGTTTGCTAGGGGAGTTTCTAAAAATTTAATCTCTTCACCTTAGACTGAGAGCCGTTTGCCGTTTCGTTAGCAACATTATTTTCCTTCTGTTTGCATAAGCCTTCGCATGGTCACTGAACTTTTCACCTATCAATATAGGATTTGATAGGCCTACATCCTCAGAAGCCTTGTCAAGATTTATTACAACGTTCACGCCTATGGTTCTATTCCAGTCCCTTATCCAAACCCCTTGCACCAAGCGTCCCTTCTGAACTATTAAATCGAATTTCCTTGAAATTCCAGTAAAACCTTCAAGGGTTGTCGTTTCTCGCTCTACTTTGTAGCCTTCTTTCTTAAAATATCGTATAGCCAACTCTACCAATTCTGATGGTGGTTTTGTCTGTGCCTTTTCTTCGCTGCTCATTTATTCTCCTCTTGCATTAAGCGTTATTTAGTAGAGCGTGGAAAAGGTTTTCGGATGGTGGCAAGCCTCATGTCTTTCCTGATAGTTATGTGTGGTAGATGCGGCGGGTTTTTACTGGCTAGGGCTGAACAGAAAACAAGAACTTGTCCATACTGTGGGTTCAAAGTTTTCGTAGACAAAGCCAAAAAGGTGTCATCTGCCAAAAATGTCTACGAGGCATCAGAAATCTTGCGCAGACTGAAAAGAGATGCCATTCAAAGAAAGAAAAATGTTTAGTCGCCAAAAGCAACCGAAGGTAACCCATCAACGCTATACCAGCAAGAAGGGCTATTAACTGAATCATCTGGCAACAGATTGATTAATGCTCCTGCAAATCCGCGCTACAACCAGCGCGCAGTTATTGTGCTCTATTTTGCTTTCCACTTTGCTAGAACCGTTACCAAGAAGACTATGAAGCCTGAAAAAACTACCAAGGGCCCGGTTGGCAAGTTCAAGTAACTTGAAAATAGAATTCCTGAACAGCTACTGACTATGCCGAAAGAAGCGCTCACGACTGCATATTTGAACAGGTCAGCGCTCACGTTCTTTGCTGCTGCCGCGGGAACAATTACTAGGAAACCCACCAGGAGAGTTCCTACAATTTTGATGCCAACAGCTACAACAAGAGACACTAGCACAAGGTAAAGCAGATTTATTCTGCCAACATTGATGCCTTTCGAGATTGCCAGTTCTTCTGAGATCATGCTCAATACGAGCTTTTTGTAGATTATCTTCGTCAGGAAGACCGCTATCGCAGAGATGATTACAGCAATTGCAGTTTCTAGGATTGTTACTGTCGTTATATCTCCAAATAGTGCTTCAAGGAGGTCAAGTTCGGGTATAATTATTATTCCAATTGCAAGGGAAAGAGTGAACATTGCGCCAACGATTGTTTCGAAAGATAGTTTAGTAACTCTTCCAAGATGCCAAATAATCACGGCTGATGCAAACAAGAAAGCAAACGCTCCTAAAAAAGGAGGGAAGTTGAACAAGAATCCCAGCGCGAGTCCTGGCAATGCTACATGTGAAAGGGCATCACCCACAAGCGACATTTTTTCCAGGACCATAAGAGAGCCCAAATAACCCGCTGAAAAGCCCACGAAGATCCCTGTCAACAGGCTAAGCATCAATGCTTCTGTCATAGAGGTCACTTTTCTTCATTGGGTATTCCAGCACACACGGTTTCGCCAAAGATCATTTTCTGTACTGACGGGTTCATTATTTCCTTTGAATCACCAAAAAATGTGAGACATCTATTCAATGCCAGCAAGTAATCTGAATATTCTCTGACAATATGGACATCATGCGTGATCAGAAGTACAGTTATCCCTTTTTTCTTCTTCAGCTCATTGAGCATTACAAATATAGGTTCTTCGCTGCCAACGTCGACGCCAGTTGTAGGTTCATCAAACAGTAGAACATTTGGGTTGTCAGCTAAAGCCCACGCAATTAACACTCTCCGAAACTCTCCTCCAGATAAGACGCCAAGAGTCTTGTTTGCCACATTCTTGTTGCTGAGTCTCACATGGGAGAGAGAACTTTCCACATCCGCATGATTTTTGAATGACAAAAACTCCTTTACAGAGATAGGAATATCATCTACTGTTATATTCTGTGGAACATAGCCTATCTTCACTTTTTCTGCCCATTCAATCTTCCCAGTGTACGGCACTAGATTCAACAGGGCTTTGAAAAGCATTGTCTTTCCCGCACCGTTCGGTCCAAGAACGGCTAAGGCGGTTCCTCTCTTCAGCTTGAAACTTACGTTGTCCAAGATTGTCTGATTCTGAAGTTTCACGCTTAGATTTGATACTTTTAACAGATAATTGTCGTTATCTTCCATGGCTCATATGCACATTCCATTCTGTTTTCAATTTTTCCTATTTATTAGAATATCGGTTGTTCTAGGCTACTTGTTTAAGCATCTGACAAGTCTTACATATTCTTTCAGTGGTTGGTTCACCGCATTCATCGCATTCCCTCAATCCTTCTTTGCTGGCAACGTCTTCTAAAGCAGGTCTTATCCTCTCTATTGATTTGAAAATTGTGAATTTTATTCCAGCATGCTTTTCTTCCATTCTGTTAAGCATTAGACGAACATCGTTTCTTAGAGCTCCAGAAGCATATGGGCATGGCATACTTTGAAACTTTGTTTTCCTAACGTAAGCATATAAGGCGGTTTCTTTTTCCGGAATTTCGCAGAAAGGTTTCACTTTTTGCACAAGTTTGGGATGCGCTTCGTTTGTGACTGGCTTTTCCCTTGCTATACGCAAAACATCACCATGAAAAATGTTCAAGAGGATTGTTTGTGTCTCGTCGTCGAGTGTGTGGGCTGTTACGAGTTTGTCTGCTTTGAGGCTTCTGGCGGCTATGTTTAAGGCTTTTCTTCTCAGGACTCCGCAGTAGGCGCATGGCGTCAATCCACTGTCGCCTTTCTTTTTTAGACTCTTAACAATTTCGTCAAGCCTATAGCCGTAGAGTTCTTTGAAAGAAACCATATGGTGTTCTATGCCGAGTTTTTTGCAGTTTTCAGCCGCTATTTTCAGTGCTTCATCCCGGTACCCCCTAATCCCCTCATCAACTGTAATCGCCATAAGCGAGGCTTTGGGGTAATCCCGCTCTATTTTAGCTAAAATATGTAGTAGGCTGACGCTGTCTTTTCCGCCTGAAACAGCCACAGCTATCTTATCATCAAACTCAAACATTCCATATTTAGCAATGGTTCCCCTAACCTTTTCCTCAATAGACTCGGCGAAACATTTTCTGCATAGCTTTTCGCCAGAGTAAGGTCTAAAGAAGAAGGCTTCTCTGCGCTTGCAAACAGTGCATACAGCGGTATTAGCATTCATGAAAGTTTCACATCTTTAACCTGTTTCTGGAACTACTAAAATAAACCCAAATACAATAGTCTTTTGAAAGAGGCAATGTGATGACTAAAAAACCTGAGAGGCGTTTGGAGTATCGGGAAGTAGGTTATGATGTTGAACGCTGGAATTTACTTAAAGGATTTAGACAGAAAACCATAGGGATAATGGAGGGTTTAGAAAATTTTCACTTAGAAGCCATAGTGCACGGTAGCATTGCGAGAGGAGATGTAAACCGGAAAAGCGACATAGACGTTTTCATACCCTATCAAACATCGTCCTTCATCGTGGAAACAGCCTTAGAAAAGGCTGGCATACCAGTTAATAGGCGACTAGTTGTGCAGGCTACGCCGACATACGCCATGAAGGCATACATCGAAATAGACGAGAATGCAAGCGTTTCATTTCCATTAATGAAAATGCGTAAAGTGGAAAGGGAATTCTACAAATTTGGCGGCGAAGTCACCCTTGAAAATTTGAGGGAAGGAGTGCGAGTTTGCGGAGTGGATAAGCGCTTAATGCTGATTGAACCAACCAAAAAAGGGCATAGGGAAAGCACAATCATTGGACGTGAGGAGCAAGCTGCCAAACTGCTTGGAATATCTGTGGAAACCGTTTTAGACCGTGTTCACGCCCTCTTAAGAAGGGATGAGGTTGGTAGAACAGGGGTTTTCATAGAAAAAGAACTTTCAAGCAGCGAAACCTTTGAAATGGCCTTGAAAAGACTTGCAGACCATAACCCAGCGGTTCGCAGACGTCTAAAAACTGTCTAAGCTAGTATAATGCGAAGCGTAAGAGGGCAGCTATTCCACCCAAAGCAATTAACTTTGCACCGGCTTCGTGTTCTGTACTTACGATAATTATGTTTCCGCCCTTCCGTTCCACCCTCTTCATCAAATCTTCAACAAGCAGACGCCTCTCATCTGAAGTTTCACGTAGCGTCGTATCCGCCAAAACAAGCTTTTCAACAGCGCCCAATCGCGCTGCGTTTTCAACTTCCTCCATTCCATAAGTAACGTTTGATTCGCCTTTTCCAAGTCTCTTCAAAATTTCCTCAATGATCTCTGCTTCTTCGACGATTCGCATTTGCTTCATAGTTTTTAACAATACGCCTGAACGCAATGCTTCATATATTCCAGCTACACCGCCGTTGTTGACACTTTTTACGTCCACAACTGATTTGCAGACATCTGTAGCTTCGTTTTCTAGGAATTTTGCAAAATCCCCTTTTACAAAGCCCACGCCAATGATTGTTATAGGACTATGCGTTGCAATCCAGATTTGACGCAAACTGTTCAATGCCTTTTGGAAATATTCTTTTACGGCTCCGGTCCTTTTTTCTGCTTCTAGCTTTCCTGGAAGCTTTATGTTCTCTTCTGCTTTAACTTCGACGCCGTACTGGGCTGTTGTGGCTATTGCATAGCCTTCATCGTCTATGGAAACTATTATTATGGGTTTTTCGGATGCTTTGCTTGCTCGTTCTAGCCTTTCAACGTGATGTTTAGCCCACTTCTTTTTTACGATTGTTGCTGGTGCGTTTAAGGCAATGTTGAGCGTATGATGCGCACCGGTCGGAACAATTTCTGGCGCTTCACAAATGGTTCCATGAATTCTAAGCCTACCCAAAAGCTTGTCCCAAGTAACATTTTCAACCGTTATTCCAAGAAAAACTGAGACTCTTTCTCCACGTTTAGGTCTTGCATATCCTCCTTCATCAGGCTTTATTTCCCGCGATGTGTAAGCGTAAACCTCATCATTTTTGTAAATTACATTGTACAAGTGCCATAAATCATCGAAATTTTCTGGAATAACCTTCACAAAACCCTTCTTCAGATTCATTTCCAAGATTTTCAAAACCATTAGCCCCTTCAATCTAAGTTGCACACTCAATAATCAACTTTCACTTATTAAAAAGTGTTAAAAGTGGCTTTTCTTCACTATTCATTGTTGAGTGCGATAAGCCATGAAGATTACATTTTGGCTTTTAGACGTTAATTATGAGGTTAAGAACAATATCCCTGAAGTTTGGCTTTGGGGCATTGACGATTCCGGAAAAAGGGTGCTCATTATTGACAGAAACTTTCTTGCTTACTTTTACGCTGTAGTTGAAGACGGTGCGGACCCAGCGAAGGTTATTGAAGAAATAAGGAAAGAGCAAGATCCTTTCATTGTGAAGCTTGAAGTTGTTGAGCGCAAATTTTTTGGAAAACCAGTGAAAGCCATAAAGGTTTACTGCAAAGACCCGGATTTTATACCGAAATATGCGAAGGCTTTTCGAAAGCTCGAAGGAGTAAAAGACTGCCTCGAAGATGACATTCGATATTCTATGCGCTACTTAATCGACAACAATGTTGTTCCGTGCGGGTGGCACGAAATAGAAGCAGCTGAAGAAACAAACACTAGAGGCGTTCAAGTTGACAAAGTTTACACGGCGAAAACCCATCCAAAACTTCTTGAAAAGGCTGAAGCTCCACAACTGAAAATTTTGGGTTTTTCCGCAATATACTACAGCCGAGAGGGCTCACCCAAACCCGACAGAAACCCAGTAATTATAATTTCAGTCGCAACTAATCGTGGCGAAGAAAAACAGTTCTTGGCGGACGACAAAAACGACAAGCCCGTATTAGAAGCCTTCATAAACTATGTGCGAAAATTGGACCCAGACATCATTGTTGGCTACGGCGTAAACGGACAAGACTGGCAATACCTCAACGAAAGATGCAAGAAGCTCGGATTACGATTGCACGTTGACAAAGCTGGAACCGAACCCCACACAAGCGTCTATGGCCACGTTTCAATAACTGGAAGAACCAACATAGACCTCTTCGATTTCGCTGGCGAGTTTCCAGAAGTCAAGGTTAAGACTTTGGAGAATCTGGCAGATTATTTGGGCGTGATGAAAATTGAAAACCGCACGTTAATTGAGGATGTAGACTTTGCGGATTATTGGGATGACAAAGAAAAACGCGAAATTCTGAAAAAGTTTTCTATGGAAAATACACATTGCGTCATGGGAATAGCTGAAGCCATTCTAGACTTCGCCATGCAACTTTCAAACCTTGTGGGTTTACCACTAGACCATGTTGGCACGGCAGCTGTAGGCTTTAGAGTTGAATGGTTCCTAATAAAAAACGCTCAAAAAATAGGCGAATTGATACCTAAAAGAATTGAACAGCCCTACAGACCATACGTAGGCGCCATAGTGCTGAAACCAGAACCCGGACTACACGAAAACATCGCAGTCTTAGATTTCAAGTCCATGTATCCCAACATCATGATAACCTACAACCTATCTCCAGACACCTACGTACCACCAAAAGAACCTATACCTCCATGCGGAGTTTATGAAGCCCCAGAAGTCAAGCATAGATTCCGAAAAGAACCAACAGGCTTCTATAAGGAAGTTTTATCTTACCTCATTAATGTGCGGGAAGAAATCCGTTCACGAATGAAAAACATTTCTCCAGAAAGCGTGGAGTACCGCGTTTTGGACGCCCGCCAAAAGGCTGTAAAGGTAATAACCAATGCCTCTTACGGCTATGCTGGGTGGATAGGAGCAAGATGGTACATAAAACCAGTAGCCGAAGCAGCCACGGCCTGGGGAAGACATGCGATACTTAGTGCAATTAATATGGCTGAAACGGCTGGGTTAAAGGTTGTTTATGGCGATACGGACAGCATATTCCTAAAACATGAACCAGAAAAAATTGAAAAACTCTCAAAAGAAATCGAAGAAAAACTTGGATTAGAAATCAAACCAGACAAGGTTTATGTGCGAATATTCTTCACAGAAGCAAAAAAACGCTACGCCGGACTTTTGCCAGACGGGCAGCTTGACATCGTTGGATTAGAGGTTATCCGTGGAGACTGGGCAGTTGTAGCCAAAAAAGTGCAAGGGAAAGTTTTAGAAACCATCTTAAAAGAGCAATCTCCCAAAAAGGCTGCCCAATTCGTGCAGCAATTCATTTATGAGCTGCGGCAAAGGCGTGTTCCCTACCGTGACCTTATAATTTGGAAGACGCTGACTAAGCCTGTTGAGGAGTATGAGATTAAGGCTTCCCACGTGGAGGCTGCAAAAATGCTGATGGAGAAGGGCTGGAAGCTTGCAGTAGGCGACAAAATAGGCTATGTGGCGGTGGCTGGAACTGGACGCCTTTACGAAAGGGTAAAACCCTACATGTTTGCTTTATATGACGAAGTTGACATAGAATATTACGTGTCAAAGCAAGTTGTGCCAGCTGCCGCCAGAATCCTCGAAAGTTTTGGCATAACCGAAGAGCAATTGTTGACTTCGAAGGTTGAGGAAAAAGAAACTAGAAGGCTCACAGACTTTTTTGGAAGCTAGCTTCCAGCGATTTCTGAAAAGGTCAGCAGTTGAACTGTTAATGACGGCTTTACCGCTTCCGACATACGCGAAGCAATTATTTTCTTAATGTTTTTCTCGCTTGCCACGTCAACAATTCTTTGCGTTATAATACCATCAAAGACAACCGTGTCCACTCCTTCCATTTGCTGGAGTTTCTCGGCTAGTTGGCTTACCGGCAGCCGCTCCATTTGTTCCAACTTTTCATTTAGGAGAACAGCCTCTAGAGTACCTTCTAACCCTTTCATTAACTGAGCAATTTCACTTGGAATCTCTATTTTCGGCTTCTCCCTTTTCGGCTTGGATGGTTCTTCCATTGGAACTTTGGCTTCCAAGGCTTCAAATATTTCTTTGCAATTTAGTTCTTCAACTTCTTTTCCTCTCGGCGCCCTAGCAATATACTTTGTTTCTGTGACTTGCAAAAGCTCCTTTAGGATTAGGTCTCCACCTCTGTCCCCGTCGAGAAAGGCTGTTATCTCTTTTTCTTTGGAGAGTTTCTTGATTGTATCTGGAACTTTTGCCCCTTCTAAGGCTAACACGTTGAGCATTCCACACCGCATAAGGTTTATTACGTCTGCCCTTCCTTCAACGAGAATTATCTCCTTGGAACTTGTAACTTCTGGTCCAGCGGACAATTCGTCTGAGCCATACTTTTCAACTTTTGCAATTTTCAGTGTTTCTGCAACCTCTTTGAAGACTTCATCTACTGATGGCATGGATTCAATTGTCCATTTATGAAGAATCTCCTTAGCTCTGTCAATTATCACTTTCCTTCGGGCTTCTCTGACATCTTCAATTTTTTCAAGTGTTACCTTTGCGGCGCATGGTCCAACCCTGTTTATGCTTTCTATGCTTGCAGCAATGAGGGCTGTGGAAACTCTGTCTAAACTTGTTGGAATTGTTATGGTGCCTGTTGTTTTGTCCTGTTTTGAATGCAGTTCAATTTCTATTCTTCCGATTCTGCCTGATTTTTGCAGTTCCCTTAGGTCGAGTTCTGGTCCAAAAAGTCCTTCTGTTTGGCCGAAAACTGCTCCTATAACGTCCGGCTTTTCAACTACCCCTTCTATTTCGAAATTCGCGTGCATAACATACTTTATGGTAAACGTTTGTGATGAACCCGTAAGTGTCCACCTCCGATTGATTAGTTATGGTTATGGTTAGCTTTAATCGCATGATGAGAGAATCGTGCTCTCAATTCACGAGATTATTTACTTTTGCTCTTTATTAGTTTTATGAATTGTGAATCTTCCTCTTTAAGGTTTCCATGTAGGTGGCTAAACCTTCAACGTCTTTTACTTCTGTGCCTACAAGCGCCAATAGCCTGCTCCAGAATGTGATGTTGATTTTTGTTTTTGCATTTTCTAAGTTTTGTTTTAAGCGTTTTGTCCATTCCTTTCCTCGTCTGTCAAAATCCAATAGGATGATGATTTCTTTTGCAGTACATTTTTCCACTTCAGAAATAACGTCGAGAATGGATTTTCCGCCTGTCTTTGCGGATATTATTTTTCCTTCAATGCCTAAAGCCCTTAAAGCTTCAATGTCGTTTTTGCCTTCCACGATTATGGGTGTTCCTTTTGTTGATTCTTCAGCTAGGCATTCCAAAACTTGCAGAATTTTTTCCTCTTTCTCTTGGAGATGCGTTGACAATGCGTTTACCTTGTTATTTGAGCCTCTTTCATAGCATTTAGGCATTCTTTTGCTTCTCTATTGATTTCAAAATATCTTCGAGTAGGCTCGAGGATTTTGGACAGTTCTTTTGCTACTGCGTTTTTGAGGTCTTGCGGATGCAAGTCGCCGTGCGTGTAAGCTTTCTCCAGTTCTTGGCAGCTTTGGAACTCAATTGGACCGCCGAATTTTGTTGGGCGGTTTATTTTGAATGTTTTGTTTTCATGAAATATTACATATCTAACTATTTCTAATATCGGATTCATTTCTACTAGTTTTTCGGGACACCATGCTTTTCTTAGTTTTTCTTCTATTTGTTTCTCTGTGTCATGAATGAATATTGCAGTCCATGGTTTTGATTTGCTCATTTTGCTTGCGATAACTTGTTCTAGTTTATCTTTTGTTTCAAGTTTGATTGGTTCCGCTATGCCCATCAATACGTGATGGTGAACTGCGACGGGTTTTTCCCAGCCCATTTTTGGGAATATTTCTCTGGCTAGGACGTGGGCTTTTCTTTGGTCCAAACCGCCGTGTGGTATGTCGGCTCCTATTTCTTTTACGTCAACTGCCTGCATGGAGGGATAGAAGTATTGAGATAAGTCTAGTTTCTCGTTTTCGCTTCTGCCCATTATTGTCATGCATCTTAAAGTTCTGTTAAGGGTTAGATGTTTTGAGAATTTTATGATGTTTCTCCAGTACTCGTCGTTGTTATGGTATAGTTCGGAGCCTACGACGATTTTTACTCCAGGGCAGAAGAATTTGAATGCTTTTTCGTAATATTTTGATGCTGTTAGAATTTTGTTCCAATCGCCGCCAAACTTGTTGTTAATGAAACTGTGCCAATCTGCAAGATAAGCTTGACATTTTATTCCAGCTTTTATGAAGTCGTTTATTTTGAAGCCAGAAATGATAAAATTTCCTAGATGCAACATGCCAGAGATTTCAAAACCCTGATAGTGCCCAGGATGCTCGTTTGTTTCTAAGAGCTGCCTCAATTCTTGCTCTACGAGAATTTCCTCTGTTGGGGGTCTTTTAATCAGTTCAATTTTTGTTTCTATGTCCAAGCCTTACACTGCCCAGTTCTATTAACCTCTAAACTTGTATGCAACGGTGAAACTTAAAAGTTGTTTCGCGGGCGATTGTTTCCCACGCAACCTAACACTTAACTTCACTGTGGAGACTACGCTCCTCTAAGTTAAGCTCTCTCGGCGTGGGATTTTGCGCCCGCGCCCACCGTGTCCCATGCTTGGGTAAACCCGCCATCACAAGCAAGACAAGCGTTAAGCCTGTCTCTTCCGTTGGGTCCGTCTGCATGGATTTATCGGTGGGATTCAGAAGGCTCTTTATCATCATCGCCAAACCTAGTGTAATGTTTCTTAAAAATTAAACATTGCTGTCTCCTGTAAGTATTTGAATACCAATCTTAAGGTTTTTTGAGTATAACGCTTTTTAACATAGTTCTGTTTTGCGTGACCTAAAATCGATATTTCTCTATAGTTTTTGGCGCAAAAATCAACCAATACGGATAGACCCCCCTAGGTTTTCCTACTGTCGTTTAGATTTGCGAAATTGAGAGAGAAAGAGGTTTTTCTATTTTATTAATGGCTCTAAATCTATTTCGAATGCGACTGTTGGGTTTTCTAATTCAAAGTTGTTTAAAACCTCTGGATGCACCTCGCCTATAATGCCTAAACGTTTGCCTTTCATGCAGATCGCTACTGTTCTGCCCTCAAGAAAACTTGGATGCTTAACCTCTTTAATCTGCCAGTTTTTTAAGCCTAAGTTAGCAAGCAGGGCTTCTGCAAAAGATTTTACCTCAGTGAAATTAGCCATTGAATGCGATGAAACAGCTGCTATGTTTAGTCTTCTTTCGCACATTGTCTCTAGCTTAATGTTTATTTTCCCAACATCTGAAACTTCGAAAAGCCTCTGCGGAAAACTTTCATGTTTGTTTTCAGCCAAGTTCTTCATAAGTCCTGGCAATAAGGACTGCCGCATTATGGAATATTCTGTTGAAACAGGATTTGCGAGTCTAATGGGTTTTTCCTCTTTCATCCGCATAAAATGGTAATGAAAGCGTTCATTTGTAAGGGTGAAGTTCATGACTTCTAAGAACCCTAAGCCTATCATGATTTGTCGCACGGTATTTGCAAGCCTTTGAGCTGGATGCTGTTCTCCAACAGTTACAGCGGTTGGAATTGTGGGCTTCAGTCTATAATAGCCATAGCCTATAGCAACTTCCTCAACCAAATCAACTTCATGCAATATGTCAATTCGATAAGCCGGAATTGAAACTTCCAAAAAGCCCTTACCCACTTTTTGTGCATCTAATCTACATCTTTGTAAACACTTTGTAGCTTCCGCCTCGGAAAGTTCTAAGCCAAGCAACTTATTGGCATAGTCCACTCTTAACCTCATTTTTTCCTGTTCCAAATTGGGTGAAATCACAGTGCTGTCTGCGTACTTCACTTTAACCTTCTCTATGGTGCCACTCATCTCCGCCAAAGCCGTGACAAGCACTTTCAAGCTTTTTTCAACTGCATCGTAATTGGTACCTGTAACATCTAGGAATAGATTCTTTGTTTTGGCATCTACCCTCGTTAGTTCTCCATTTATGATAGGCGGCATTGAAAGAACAGCGCCATATCTATCAATCAGCAGTGGATATTTAGGCGCCCAGTCTATGAGGTGGCTATAGGCTAAACCCTTCTCGTGGTTTTCCAAAATTTCTTTCAAAGTCATTTCTTCAGTTTTGCCTAGAGGAACAAACTTTACACTTTCAGGTTTCACTGCCGTGTAAGTGAAAGGCGGCTTAACCACATCCAAGTTGTGGATGCCTATGGAAACCTTTTTTCTATCTCTGCCAAGACCCCAATGGATGTCTTCTTGCATCTCCATTAATTCAACAACGGCGTCTTCGTCAAGTTTTATTTCACGGATTACAGCTGCAAGCATAAAGGGTCTAACGTCTGCAACAGCCTTATCTATGATAAGTGTGATTTTTGGTTGTTTGGCCTTGTATGTTGGTAGTCCTGTTTCTTTTGCTATGAAGCCTTTCAGAGCCCTTGCAACGCCAGCATAACTGCAAAAGTCGATGCGGTTCGGATTATATTCCACCTTCACGTAATCCTCGCCTGTTTCCTCTATGTCAAAGCCCATCCAAGGCAGCCACTTGACCATATCCTTAACCGTTATTTTCCTACCCATAAACTTGGAGAACCTTTCCTCGTAGAGTGTAATCACTGGCATAGAGGCGTCCTCCTGATCCATTCTAGACGGTTACCATAAAGCAGCCTAATATCATCCAAACCAAGTTCAATCATAGCCAAACGCTCCAATCCACCTCCCCAAGCTAGCACTGGATACTTAATGCTCATGGGAGCCAAAACCTCCGGTCTGAAAATACCCATTCCGCAAAGCTCAATCCAATGCTTAAGTTTTGGATGATAAACCATTGCTTGGGCTGAAGGTTCGGTGTAGGGGAAATAGCATGACCAGAACTCCACTTTCTTCAGTCCAAATCTTGCATAGAAGGTTTTCAATGTTCCCATCAAATCTCTAAGTGTCACATTTTTGTCAACAACTATGCCCTCAATTTGATGGAACTCGGGAACGTTTTTGTACGTGACCTGCTCATTTCGGTAAACCCTGTCTACAGAGAACACTTTTATGGGCGGCTTCTTATGGTGTGAAAGATATTTTATTGTTTCAGCCGTGGTGTGTGTCCGCAAAACAAGCCTTTTAGCTTCTTCAGGGCTCCATTTGTAACTCCACCCTTTAGAGCCAGTTATCCAACCGTTTTCATGCACCTTAGCAACAGCGTCCACTATATTTTTAGACGGCAATTTCCCAGCCTTAGGATTAGCCAAATAAAAAGTGTCCATCATCTCCCTAGCTGGATGATCTTGGGGCTGAAATAAAGCATCAAAGTTCCAGAACGCAGTTTCAACGAGGGGTCCGCGGATTTCTGTGAACCCCATCTCCAGAAAAATTTCACGAGCACGCTGGATAATTTGTTGCAACGGATGAACCTTGCCTGGGTAAACAGTTGGTCCGCGTGCAGTAACATCGAATTTTCTTAGTTTTGTTTCACGCCATTTCTTTGTTATAATAAGTTCTGGCGTTAGCTGACTTATTTCCTCAGCAACTTCTAATCCTTTTTTAACCAGTTTCCAGCCTTCTTTTGTAAGTTCCAGTTCGTATGTTGACTTTTCTTTGGTTTCTATAAGCTTGCGTCTTTTTAGTGTGTAAACGGCTTGTTGTAGGTTTTTGTCGAGTTCTTCAACTGGAACTGTGTCCCTTTCTGCCAAAAATGTTAGGAGTTTTTCATCATTGCCTTTTGAAGGCTTTTGAGTTCGTGAGTATTGAGTCAAAACGATTGTATTCTTTTCTTTGTTTATGACAACCCAATTTTTCTGCACTAGCCACCCTAATGCTAAAGGGATAGCATTGCGAGGAATATCTACCTCTTGTGAAATGTTGGTTATCCCTGCTTCACCACCCTTATCATAGAGCATTTCCAAAATTGTACGCTCGGGTAACTGATTTTCAGCGTAGAGTTTCCCTTCCTTGTTTAGTTTTGCAATAGTTTGTTTTGTCTCTTTGATTTGCACAAGTTTTTTCTCTTGTAATGTTAGGGCTGCACGCATTATTGCCGCGTCGGACAATCCCGTTTCATTAATCACTTGCTCAACTGAAGCTTTTCCGCGTAGCCTTTGTATGGTTAAAAGTGTTTTGCGCTCTGCTTCTCTAAGCTCAATCATAGAGTTTCCCTTCACGAATATAGTAGATTAAATTTGGTAATGTAGTTGTTATAGTTTTAATAAAAGTATGCGTGTGCTTCGCTAACTTTTGTCCAGAAAACGTTTGCCCTTTTAAGTAAATTGGCAGGGCATCACTTCACCATCAGCAATCAGAAATGCAGAAACCATATTTATAGCTTATTCCGCTAGGCATTGTGAAGCCTTCTTGAGCACTGGTCCACACAAAAACTTAATACGTTTTTCATGAATTGTATAAGGAGTTAAAAGGTATAGGCGGCTTCCGCTTGGTTGACGAAAAGAAAAACGAAATGGTTGTCACTCCGTGGGAAGTTAAAGGCAAGATCGACTATGAACGTTTAATACGTGAATTTGGCACTCAACCCCTAACAGAAGAGTTGATGCAAAGAATAGCGAAATATACAGGCGAACTTCACCTTCAATTGCAAAGAAAACTCTTCTTTTCACATCGAGACTTAGACGTTGTCCTAGACCTTTACGAGAAAGGAGTAAAATTTGTTTTATATACTGGTAGAGGTCCTTCAGGCCCTGTTCATATAGGACATCTTGTTCCGTGGATTTTCACGAAACACTTGCAGGACAAATTTAACACTAGACTTTATTTTCAGATGACTGACGATGAAAAATTCATGGTAGAGGATGAGCTTAAGCTTGAGGAAGCGAAGAATTTTGGCTACGAAAATGCTTTAGATTTGATTGCCTTAGGCTTTAAGCCCGAAAACACGTTCATAATTTTTGATGTGGAAGACATAGACATGCTTTATGACATTGCCTTGGAAGTTGCGAAACGCATAACTTATTCAACGGCAAAGGCTACTTTCGGATTTCAAGACAGCACTAACATTGGGTGGATATTCTGGCCAGCCATCCAAGCAGTTCCATGCTTTCTACATGCAAAACTAACGGGTGAAAATGTTCCAGCCCTTATTCCAGCAGCCATAGATCAAGACCCGTACTGGCGAGTAACACGAGACATAGCCCAGAAACTCGGCTACTACAAACCAGCCCAAATTCACTGTCGTTTCTTACCCGGGCTCGGGGTGGGCGGAAAAATGAGCGCTTCAGAACCTGAAACATCCATATTCACCACAGACCCGCCGGAAGTGGTTAAACGGAAAATCTGGAACGCTTTCACTGGCGGCAGGGCGACCGTGGAGGAGCAAAAGAAATTGGGCGCAACCCCAGATATCTGCACAATCTTCCAATACTACTACTATCTATTTGAGGAAAATGACAAAAAGCTCGCTGAGAGAGAAAAGCGATGCAGAAATGGCGAAACATTATGTGGTGAATGCAAAACCGACTTAACAGAGAGAGTTAACAAATTCTTGGTTGAACATCGGAAAAAACGGGAAAAAGCAAGAAATATTGTAGAAAAATTTCACATTAAACGTTGAGGTGTATTTGTATATGTTGGGAAACGAAAAGGTTAATGTTAGCCTCTCTTCAGCCTACAGACTTTTTTACCTAATGCATACAGTACTTGTTTCTTGTGTTGGCAAAACCGGAAAACCTAACACGCAAACCAAGTCATCTTAACCAAGTGTTCGACTTCATCATTAAACCTTTTAAATCATAACATTGTTAGCGTTAATAAAAACAAAGTGTGACATAGATGAGCCATTACGATGAGGAAACTCTTGAAAAGTTTCGTCTGTCTGGCAAAATTCTCCGTGAGACACGCGAAGAAATAAAAAATTTTGTTCGCGAAGACATGCCAATAATTGATATCTGCGAAAAAGCAGAGAAGACCATTATGGATAAAGGTGGAAAACCAGCATTTCCATGCAACGTTTCGATAAATGAGATAGCAGCACATTACACATCTCCACCAAACGACAACAGAAGAATACCCAGAAAATCCATAGTTAAAGTAGACATCGGAGTTCACGTGGACGGCTATTTAACCGACACAGCCGTAACCATATGCTTTAACCCAGAATACAAAAGCCTCGTGGATACAGCAGAACAGGCCTTGAAAACAGCCATAAACAGCATCCATCCTGAAATGTCCACATCAAAACTAGGAGCAATTATCGAAAAAACAATAAAATCTCACGGTTTCAAACCGATTTCAAACCTAACTGGGCATCAAGTTGGGCGATATCTTGTGCACGCTGGCACGTCCTTACCTAATGTCGCCCAATTATCTTTTTCAAAAATTAAGCTGGGCGAAGTATACGCCATTGAGCCTTTCGTGACTCTTCCCGACGCTGTGGGTCGTGTTGAAGACGGTGAAGAAGCCACGATTTTCCGTTTCCTCAAGTCCAAGTCATTAAAAAATCCATACGCAAAACAACTTTTAAAGCATATTGAGGAAAACTTTAGAACTCTGCCGTTTGCTGAACGATGGTTGCAAGGTATAGTGCCAAAAGGACATTATCGGGAAGCCTTTAGGGAACTTTTATCGTCTAAGGCTCTTATGGGTTATCCTATATTCGTTGAAGTCAGCAGAAAGCCAGTTGCTCAGGCAGAGCATACAGTTCTAATAGTTGAAGATGGATGCGTTATACTAACCTAGGAAGGAACCCGTTCCTTTTCTTTAACTTCTCTGGAAATCGCTGTTATTAACATCTTATCGCTGCATTTTTGACACGGTTCAACTTCCTTAAATATATAATCACCTCGCTGGAACTCTCTGACGCTTTTAAAGCCGCATTTCTTGCATTCAATAGTAGTTGTTATTGATGGAGCTACAATTCTTAAACGTAATATTCGCCTTCTTGTTTGAAACAGCACGTATGTGGAAAGGGCCACTCCTAAGAATCCTATTAGCAATAGGTATCCTGCAACAACTTCGTTGCCCTGACCAAAAACAGTGGTGGCCAATATTAGAGCCGTTAGTGATAATGCTAGGACTAAAAATATTACCATCAAAACGAATGACGAAATTTTGGTTGCTGCATTCGGTGAAGCCCTACTCATTACCCACATTCCTCCTACTGTCCAATACCAATGGAATTGCCCACTCCGACAATTATCACTTTATCTCCTTCCTTGGTTCTCTCCAATATAACCTGTTTTATTCTTTCTATAGCCTTATCGACTCCGTCAAAGATTTCTTTGCGCATGGGTGAAACATTGTCACCAATGTCCTCCTTTATTATTACGGCGTTTATTGGAATGCGGTATTTTAGGATAGACTCTTCAATCTTGAACTGGTCAACGCCAGGCCCGCCTATGGCTGCACCTATTCCCTCGGCAACTTCGCCAACTTCTTCGCCTTCGAGTTTCATAGCAGCGTCAATCATGATTATTGTGGCGATCTTGCCTTCATTTTCGTCTATAATTGTCTTGACGGCGTCTCCGGTTTTGCCTACGTTTCCTCCTGGTCCTTCAGCTTTTATCACATACGCTGTGCGTCCTTCTATTGGTACGGATGCAACAACATTGTCTTTAGGTACTTTTCTTATTTCATATCCATGCATGATTTTTGCGGCTACTAGTGCGCCCGCCCCGTCCCCTATTGGTTGGCCGTATGAGAAGGCTTTTAATGCGCTGGCGTAGGCTTCTGCTTCCCGCATAATAAGTGGCAGTATCATTTGTATCTGCATTATAACGTAGAGGCTTAGTGTTTTCTTGCCGAGCAAATAAAAGTGTCTTATCACCTTGTAAATGTAGTTTAGCGTCGAGGCCACTTCAAGGGTGTTTTCCAAATTGTTTATTTGAGTTTCGTCTGCCGATGGCGCCATCAGCTTCACTTCATCTTTGAACCGTATGTCCCTAACGTCAAGGATGTGCTCAAGTTTCCAAACTACTCCCGCTGGGTCGAGGCTTTGTGGCGTTATTGTAAAATATTCCAAAAATCTGTCAACCCTACCTGTAGGATCTGTTTGTGACTTTCCAATCTCTTTAATTGTTTCAATTACGATTTTTCGCCCCTCCTCCTTCATGTATTTCAATTTATAAAGTGAACCTTCAACTTCCCTGATCATAACATACATCTGAATCCTCTGCCCATAAAACATGAAAACAAAGAAGAAGGCGTAGAAGATTACAGTTAGAATCCACGAGTAATCTCCCAACGGTTCCGCCGCCGCAATCTGGTTCTGTAAAGACGCCATTACCGCTATCATGTTCCACTCACTTACCTTTCGGAAAACTATCAAACGCTTAGTTATAAATCTTAGGTAATTCTCCCCCAAATTCACAGATTAATCTTAAGTGGGGCTGCCAACTTTCCCGGGTTCGCGTAGCCGAAGACCACACTACAACCGGAAACGGAGCACGGTTTAACTTCTGAGTTCGGAATGGGATCAGGTGGGTCCCGCGCCCTATGGCCGGCAAACCCCAAAATACACGTTAAGTCTTCGCTCATTAACTTTTCGCTTTCGTAGATGGGTCAGCTTTCTTCTTTGAGTATAGCTTCCCATATGCCGAATCCGCCCACAGTTTCGGGGCGCTCAACAGGGTTGTACCATTTTTTCTTTGTGCCAATTTTTGCCCGCATTTTCCATCCAAAAGATTTCGGTTCTTTCTCTATTCTTTCTAAAATAGCTTCTATCTTTTCAGTTATATCTTCTCTTTCTTTCTTTTCGATCTGTTTGGGGTTGATGTCGGCTTCTATGCCTAGTTTGTCTATTTCCGTTATGAATTTTTTGAGGTTTTTGAGGTTTGTTGTGGCAGTGTACCAGAATCCCCAGTCTTGCGCTAAAATTTTTGCTATGTATAAGGTGTCTATGCTTTCTTTTTCGCTTTTTTCTTTGATGTCATGAGCTTTTAATAAGAGCAAGCAGTCTTTTAGGTCTTTTACGCTGAAAGCTTCCCACATTTGTATTTTTTCAAGCAACATGTCCGTTACTGTAATTGTTGGATAATCAAGTTCGAGTCTTCCTTTAAAATCGATTGGATGATTTGCCACTAATAGCTTGTCAAAGAAGACGTCCACATAAAACCAGCCTTTTGGGTGATAGTATATCTGTCTTTCTGAGGCTGCTGTAGAAAGGGTTGCCCTTCTTTTTGCGTAACCGATTTTGTCGAATAGCTCTTTAATTTTTTCTCTTTGATTGCGGTAAGAGACGTAGTCTATGTCGCTGTATTCTTGACCTTTAATGACGCCTGTTCCCATTCTACCCAACTTTTGTGCGAACTCTCTATGTTCTTGGCAGTGTATTGCTATGCTCAGTCCACCCAAGATTCTTAGAACTATGCCCTCTTGTTTGGCTTTTTCAACAATTTCTTGGGATTCGCGGAGAAAGACTTCTGTTGGAACTATCCCCTTCCATTCTTCCGGAAGTTCTCTTTTAATTTCTTTTTCTAAAAGCCAAGCCATTTCTTGTTCTTAACCCTCTATTCTCTGAAGCTTAGTGATTTGGTTGCCTTTAAATTCTATCAAGAACGCTCTCAGGATTCCCTCAGCATATTCGCTTCCAGGGTTGACACAATATGTTTTGCCTATTTTCATCGAGCCTGATGCTTCGTGTATATGTCCGTGAAGCCCCAAGAAAGGCTGATATTTTTCAATCATTTTTCTGACGGCTTTTGAGCCGACTGGAACCATTACGACGCTTCCGCCTTGGATAATAGGGTTCAGATCCTTGTCGAGGAGTGGTGCCTCGTCAAGTTTTGTCTGGTATGGTGGGGCATGGAAGTTGAATATTGCCGATTCCATATTTTTAACTTGAGAAATATACCTCTCCAGTCTTTCCTCAAGTTTGTCATCTTCTTCTTCCCTAGTTGTTTTCCAAGGGCTTGGGTTCACCCAACCGCAACTGACCATTTCATGGGAGTCATCGATTTCTATTACTTTGCCTTCTCCGTTGATTACATCCTTGTGGCTGTTAACTATGTCATCTACGGGTGATCGGTCATCATTTCCTGGGCATACAACAATCCTTGTTTCACTGGGAACTTTTTCTGGGATGAGATCGAGCCAGTTCTTCATTGTTGAGGTCATGACTTCATGGAACACTTCATCTACTTTTTTAGGGTTTTTCGTCATTTCTTCATATTCGCTTTCGTTGGTTGAGTATGGATAGTATCCTATTCCTCTTATGTCCTTGATTGCCTTCTCCACGCCAGTTGAATGTATTAGGTGGGTCTTACCCATGTGGTAATAGGCATATTTTCCATCTTTTCGTTCGACAACGGGCACGATCATTTTTCCTGTCAGGTCTCCGCCACAAATGGCCACAGTCACTTTGAGCATTGCTGAGCAGTTTAGAAATTTTCTCCAAACTCCTTCAGACCCGTGCATGTCTGTGGCGAAGAGGATTCTTGTTTGAGTTTCCTTTTTCCTTCGTAGAAATGCCAATTAAATCATTCCTAATTTGTTTTTTCTGTGTTTTATCATTGCTTTGGGCTATTTAAGTTTAGAGTCAATGGAAAGTCTTAAATTTACATAGAGATAAAACTGAAGGTTTGGATGGTTAGAAAATATGGCTTCAAGTAAACCGGGATTGTTCGCTAGAGAAGCTACTGGACTAGTCAGAGAAATCGGCTTCAGCCTTGGTGTAATCATTATCCTCAGTCACGTCATCGGCTTAGGCTGGCAGAAAAGAGCCTTCCAATTCACCGGACCAACACCTATGCCTAACGACATGATGCCCCTCGGACTTCCAGCGATCTTCTGGGCTTTCCTAGTTGTCGGCCTAATCGTGCTCATCACAGGATACGCGGCAGGCTATGTTGCAGCTGCAATGCCAAGATCCGGCGGTGGATACGTCACGATCTCAAGGGTAATTCATCCTGTCGTAGGCTATATGTCAGGGTGGATGATGTTCCTTGCAGAAGCGTTTTCGTATGGGCTGATAGGTGTGGCGGTCTTCGAAGGAATTGGGATATTCTTCAACATTGCTTTAGCACCATCGACTGTTGGAGCGTGGGCGAGTGACCCAGCTTCGTTATTCCTTGGAGGCGTCGTCATTGTCTGGATATTCGCAATTCTTGCATTGCTTGGAACAAAAATGTACGGCAGAATGCTAGAAGTAATATTCTACGTACCAGCCGCAATCACAATAATCTTCTTTGCCATGTGGATAGCGGGTGCATTAAATCCGACCGCTGTAATAAATGGAGTGCAAGACGTAATGAAGGCGTCACCGGACAATTTTACAACCTTAGCTAGACAAACCGGAATGATAGGGAATTTGACTGGTTTCTATGATGCCTTTAATTATGCCGTTCTTGGAGCTTTCTGGGCTTACATGGGATGGTATGCAACAACATTCCTCGCAGGCGAAGTTAAAGAGGCAAACAAGAAGCTCCCAATGGTGCTTTTGACATCAGGACTAATAATAATGGTGGTTTACCTATTTGCTTCATCACTCTCAGCAATATCTGCTATGAACGTGGGTCAATACGTGGACGCTAACGGGCATACATGGAGCTTTTTACAATCATACGCTTGGCTAACCTACGGTGGGGACAAGATAAATTGGGCTGGAGTAATTCCAGCAATTCCAGCTAATATCATCGCACAAGGCACTCCTGCTATATGGAATTACTTAAATATTAATTTCCAAGGAGCATGGAGCACTGGAATTGCATCGATGATTTCTATAGGCCTGGGCCAAGGATGGCTTGCATACATAATCGCTATAGGTGGTGTGCTCTGGGTTGCCAACGACATTCCACCATTCCTTCTCGTCGCTTCCAGAACCTTCTTTGCCATGTCATTTGACAGAATGATGCCCGAAAAGTTTGCCTACGTCAGCGAAAGATGGCACGCACCAGTCTGGGCAATCATTTTAACAGCGCTCTTCGCTACTCCTGCATGCGGGGTTGAGGCAGCGTTTCTAAAATTGGACGTCTATCTGGGGTTTGCTGGAGTTGGTGGAACAGATCTGTTCGACGCGTTGTTCCTTACAATGTTTTGCGCCTCCTGCATGTTGCTTCCACTAGAGAGAAAGGAAATCTATGACAGAGCCGCCGTTAAACATTCAATAGGCACAGTCGTAGGCTTGGGATTCCTTGCAACGCTAGGATCAAGCTTCGCCCTGTACACGATCGCAAAAGCAAATCCATGGGTCTGGTCGCTATTTACTACTGGTGCAAGCTATGGCGACATAGTAAGCGCTGCTGGCTTCTTCATTGTCATCCTAATTGGACTGTTGCTATACCTCGGCCACATGTACAGGAACACAACAAAAGGCGTTGACATGCGAACCCTCTACTTGAGCATCCCACCAGAATAGCCTTAAATATCCTCCCTCTTTTTATTTTTCAACATTAAAACTATTGGTGTTTCAAGCTTGTATGAACTAAACTTTATCACAGACATGGTTGAGGAGCAAATAGTCAAAGGAAACTTGAGATGGCTAGCCAACTTCAACGAAATCCACAAAGACTATACTATAGGCGACGTAACATTTCCAATATACGCTTCGGGAGGCTTGCGAGAAAAAGGCTTCTTCCTTTCTAGGATATACTCAGCCCTCGTCACGCCAAAATATAAAGTTCACCTTCTCCTCTACACAGCTCCAGAAATCAACCCTAAATTACTGAGGAAAATAATAATATCATGCAAAAGCAAGTTTGGCGCCGACGACTGGATTTTCCTAGGCTTAGTCCAAAACCAACCATTCGAAAAGACCACCAAAGAGGCTATTACAAACACGGCTGACAAAACAGTGGGCATAGCTGCTTTCAGCCTCGCCTCAAAAGAGACAGTGACATCCAATAATGTTCTTGGGAAAGGGCTTGCAAAACAGCTTAAACTGACTGAAGCAAAATTCGAAGCCTTCGACTTACCTAATTATTTGAAAAGTTTTACAATGATATTCGGTTTAGGCACGCTCATATTAGTCGCCATGGCGTTGTCAGGAATACGAGAGGTTTTAACTAATATGCCTTTAGCCCTCTTGCTTATAGCTGTTTTTTCCCTCATAGTAGGCCACCGCATCTACAAAACACGATACCACGTGAGCCTATCACTAAACAGTAAAGGCTTCCGACTTCAGGAAGGCGGAAATGTACAAGAACGCAAATGGTTCAATTACACAGACATGACAATATACATTACCCCAAGAATGGAAACTTGCCTGAGACTGCATTCAAAAGATGAGAATTTTGACCTACCACTATCAAGGGTAGGCATATCAAGAAAAGAAGCTTATGACACGATTAAGCAATTGATAAAGAAAAAACAAAATGCTACTCAATAATCGGTGTTTCAACGGCAGTATTCCACCATGGTTTGTCCCATTTTTTATCAATTGTTGGCAGATCCTTCAGAAGAGCACCTATTCTACCAGTTACTATTGAGACCTCGCTTTTCGACATCCATTTTCTGAGTAACTCAGCTTTATCAACCAAGTTTTTAAGGTTAAGCGTCACAGTCAAAGCAAGTTTTTTATCTCTTTCCAAAATTTTTCTCATTTCCTGCGAATCTATACTCTCTGCTCCCTTTCCAACATCATGATCCAAAAAGACTGCACACACATCTTTCGTGTCTTTATCTTCCATTCCCATGATAATCTTGTCTTCTGCATAGTAGGGATATGACAAAATCCTATAGTCTTGTCCGCATTGCTCGAGTTCCTCTATTTTCTCTTTTGGCATGTCAAGGATGAACTGAGCTTTAGAGAGCAGTAAATGCTCTAAACCTATAGTATACAGATTTTCCCTGTATCGCTCAAAAACGTCCTTAACTTCAACTTTATGCCTTAAATCTATGCAGTCGCAAAACAAGTCCAGCACAGTTATTTTTGGAAGCCCTTCTTCAGTTATGCCATTAATCGTAGTAAGCCTATACCTTTCGCCATGCCGCCACATATTAAAGCGCCTATCATTAGCCGTTGCAAAAGACTTATACTGTGTCCCAAAGGCTTTATCCATGTTTAAAAGAAGCTTAAAAAACTCCATCCCCTGCTTTTTAGGAACTATAAAATCCGTATCCTTTATGGCTCTAGCCAAAGATCCTCCAGCATTCGCACTTTTGCAGTGGATTTTGACCGCTGCTCCGCCAAATAGTAAAGCCGGAATGGGTTTATCGCTAACCCTTTTCTCAAAAGCATTAGGATACATTTCATGAAGTTTAGGTGCGTTTACAGAGGCCCATAGAGTAACCATAGCACTTCTCATTGGAAAATAATTTAAGTCTATGTATGACGATAAGCCAAGGCTTTCCCTAAGCTCCCCTGCGTCCACATTTGAGGTTAACGGCAGTTCAACATCATAGGTGGTTCCATCTAAATCTTTGTATAGAATAAACTTCTTGGGCAAATCAGCCGTAGATTCTTTTCCCGTTTTAAACGCCCCTAACAGATAGTCTCGTTATTCAACATCATCCATAAATACTTTAAGTAGTTCCACACTAAAAACGCGACGCGAAATACATAAACATTATTTCTCATCACGTAAAGAATAACGCATATATTTTATCCTTCACAGTTAATCTAATGCTCCAAAAGAGGGGCCGTAGTCTAGGCAGGTATGACGACGGGCTCCAGAAAGTAGCAAACGGGTTTGCGGACCAGCAACTTGGAATGAAGAAGTTCTGGAGCGGTCAGGAGAAACCCGTAGGAACAGCCAAGCGCTGTTTCCGGGTAAAGGTCGTCGGTTCAAATCCGGCCGGCCCCACCAAAACCAGGCAACTCTAGAGCAAGCGATTTGCCAAAAACGGGCAAGAAACTTGCCTTTTTCAAGTCAGCTGTTTAACACAAGAACTAAGGATTAGCTTGACAGTTTAAATTTTACAAATCAAGCCTTGCTTGCCATTACGAACAAATAAAGACCTGAAGAACCATCAGAAGACCATCCATCGATAGCCGAGAGAGTGAAACTCATAGAAAAGCTAAAATTTTGAATCTACGGAAGATATATCTACTACTAATTCTTCCTAGCTTCCACAACTGATTTATAACAATTATAACAAAAGTAACAGATACCATGTATAAAACGTGCGCTATTTGCGGTCGTAAGGTTTACCCTGGAACTGGAACTTATTACGGTGGCAGATTGGTTCACCGAAGTTGCCTAGGCATAGCCAAAATTCAGAGATACAAACTTTATGAAAAGAAATATACAAGAAGAAGGAAGAAGCGATGACTGAAAATAACAATCATAACAAAAATAACAAGTCTTTCATTAATCCTTTTTCTCCTCAGTATCCCGCTGTTCCAAAATACTTTGCTAATAGAAGGGAACAGTTAGACTATTTCAGAAAAACTATCGTAAGCTCAGCTAAAATACGACCCCCAGCTCCCAGCAACTTTATTATTCTTGGAGACTGGGGAATGGGTAAAACCTCGCTTTTATACAAGATGAGAGAAGTTGCTTTAAGAGAAATGAAAGATGAAATTCGTGCATTCTGCTCCTATTTCTCGCTTGACCCCTTGTGCTGCAAGGATTGGGACGATTTCTGTTTAAGGTTCCTAACACAGCTAAAAAAGGAACTATGAGGCGTCAGCTGGGCTTAGAGAGAAGCTGGTTAGGGAACTCTCTAAGTGGAAGATAACGTTTTCTGTTCCACCAGTCTCAATCGAAAAAGAGAAAAATAAAGAAAAGCCTTCTCTAGTAGATAGTCTTGAGGAATTATGGAAAAAGCATTTGCAGCCTTCGGGAGTCGATATTTGTCTGCTTTTCCTAGATGATGTGCACTACTTTTTACAAGCTGGCCAGTCAGACGCGTACTTTACAATAAGGAACGCTTTCCAAGAACTAGCAGATAGATCGTGCAATTTTTCACTCATGGTCACTGGACCAACAATGTTGTCCAAGGCAATCGTTGACCTAGCTGAACCATTCATGAGATTCTTCCACCAATTTATGCTGGAACCATTCTCTCCTGAAGGAACAAAAGAAGCAATAAACAAAAGAATACGTGCCAGCAAACTGGAATTGCAATTCTCAGACGAAGTTATCTCTACTATTCATGAAAAATCCAAAGGACACCCATATTTTGTTATGTTCATTACATACGAGTTAGTCAATTTGCTCGGCAGCAAAAGAAAGGTGTCGCAAAGGGAATTTGATAAATATTGGCCGCAGATAGTTTCAGTTTTAGAAAGAAATGTATTCGTTAATCGTCTAGGAGAAGTGTCTGAAAAAGAAAAGCAAGTCCTGATAAGAATAGCTTCAATTGAAAAAGCTCAAGTCTCTCCTTCCGTGTTCAAAGAAATGAAAGGCATCACAGAGTTTTTCTCAAGACTCGAACGAAAAGGGCTCTTACTAAAGAAAGAACGCGGACAATACGAGCTGTTCCATCCACTTTTTAAAGAGTACCTTCGAAAGATGACATCAGATTAACAATGATTACTTGGACCGGTGCATGCATGCCCGCAATCGAGTACTCCAATGTGAAATTGTAAATTTTAAACGTAAGCCTAAACCTAGCCGGCCCCACCAAAAATAAAATTCAAATAGCATGATGATCGTTTGGGTTAATTAGCGTGCGGTCCTATAGATGGTAATGTGGAAAAAGAGGGACAATACTTCTTAGGATCTGCCTGTTTTCTTTGGGTTTTCTTGTATTCTAACTATGTCAGCCAGCTGTGGCGTTGATACTTCAAATAGTATTGAATCTTTTTTTCCTACTATACTGTGTATAGTTTTTGGAAGAAGTGTTATGTCATCGCCCTCTTTCAGCGTAACTATTTTGTCGGTTAATATGATGTCCACTAAGCCTTTGAAACAGTATATTGTTTCTTTCTTATCCTTATGATAATGCTGAGATGTACCCTTGTTTTCTTTTATGATCAAGATTTTTCCGCCATATTCTGCTTCTTCGGCTATCCAAAGTTCTTTACCCCAATTCTTCAAAATCTCTTTCAAACATAGCCCTCAATCAAGTAATATTATAGTTAACGTATCTTAAAAACTCGAAGGCGAAAAATGACTTGCTGTTTTACATTTGTAGTTCTCGCGCGTTCAGCACTCAATTGTAAAATTTAAACGTAAGCTCAAATCTATCTGGCACTACCAAATATCAAGAATTCTGGGCGGATCTGTGGCATAACTTTTTTAAAGTCCATAAATTGTTTAATTCTTCGGTGCCATAAAATTGAGCTCAACTGTTGAAGCCATAGACATTGTTAAGGTCTTCGGCGATATTCATGCACTAGATGGATTAAGCTTTAGCGTCAAGCCTACAGAAATCTTTGGACTTATTGGTCCAAATGGAGCTGGAAAAACAACCGCCCTACGTGTTGTTTCAACGTTACTATTGCCTACATCTGGCACTGTGAAAATTTTCGACTTAGACGTTGTTCAGGAAGCTGCTGAAGTCCGTAAGATCATAGCCTACCTCCCGGAGGAGGCTGGGACTTACCGAAACCTTTCCGGCTGGGAATATTTGGAGTTCATGGCTAAATTCAACACCAAAGACAAAAATGAAACTTGTGAAATGATTAAAGAAGCAGCTGAAATTACCGGTTTAGGTGAGCGTTTGAAGGATAAGACCAAAGCTTACAGTAAAGGAATGAAAAGAAGGCTTCTTGTTGCACGGGCATTGATGAATAAACCCAAACTAGCCATTTTAGATGAACCCACAAGCGGGTTAGACGTTTTGCATGCTTATCACGTTAGAGAGATAATCAAGCGATACGTGAAAGAATACGACGTAACGGTGCTGCTTTCAAGCCACAACATGCTTGAAGTAGAACACCTATGCGACAGAGTTGCTTTATTAAACAAGGGCAGGATTGTTGCCGAGGGAAAACCGCAAGAACTGAAAGAAAAGTTTGAAAGCGCAAATTTGGAAGAAGTTTTTGCGAAGGTGGTTGGGCTTGCTTAAAGGTTTTGTGAACATTCTTGTTAAAGAGCTTAAAGAATTGGTTAGAGACCCAAAAATACTGTTAGGAATGGTAATTGTTCCATTGATAATGTTCCCAGTATTGGGCGGCATAATGGGCTATTCAATGCAGGCAGCACGGGAACAAGCAGAAAAAGCTACAATTCTAGTTGTAGACAATGACAGAGGAAGCTGGTCCGAAAATTTCACAACGTATCTCAATTCTTCGGTGAAAGTGTCCGTTGTCAATAACATAACTCTAAACAGTGACATAGCTCTAAAATTGTTGTCTGACCATAATGCGACGTAGCTTATAGAGATTCCAAGTGGTTTCAGTGCAAACATGACTGAGTATATTAATGGCAATACTAAGATAAACGCAACTGTGAATTTCTATGGAATTTTCTCAGGCGGCGGCATTTTTCAAGAGGTTGGTTCTGCAATAATTGACGATTTAGTGAGTGGTTTCAACAGAGCAATTGCCCCGAATGCAGTGT
>Ga0315280_10000521_pt1 | contig 71372 bp, 82 predicted proteins | sample YL17G06_40_MG_FD_203697 | JGI IMG/M metagenome (GOLD analysis project Ga0315280, IMG submission 203697) | Sediment microbial communities from Yellowstone Lake, YNP, Wyoming, USA - YL17G06_40 | ecosystem: Environmental > Aquatic > Freshwater > Lake > Sediment | place: USA: Wyoming | collected... | reverse complement strand
CGCCAGAGCCGCCCTCGGCTGTGGGCGGCGGGGGACGGAGCCCCCGCCCTACAGAAACGCGGGGCGCATTTGCCACATCACATGCCTAGCGTGTCTGCGACCCAGTGCACGAATTCGCGCGCCCGGGGGTCGCTCTCGGGCCTGGCCGCGTCGAAGGAAAAGGTGCGCACGTTTCCGGGAAGGCCCTCGATCATGACAGGCGGTGGAAAGCCGGGCCGCACATTCAGCACGATGCCCTGCACGAACGGCAGGGCAACGCCGACGCTTGACTTTGGCGGCTCCGGGCCGGGGCCGATCACCAGCAAGCCCAGATCGGGCCGGGATGACTGGAAGGCGGCATTCCCCTCCACGATTACGGCGCGCTCTTCCTGGAAGACCGCTAGCGCGGCCGCCAGTCCTTCTGCCAGAGCCTCGGGCCGCGACTGGAGCCAGACTACTCTGCCTGTTGCAGCAGCGAGAAGGCGCGCGCTATCTTTGCCCGGCTGCGCCAGGGTCTGGCGGTCCTGGAGCACTGCGAAGGGGCCAGACAATGCGCGGCAGACCCCGCAGGGGCGTTCGCGAGGACAGCCGCCTACGGTGCGGCAGCAGGTGACTTTCACCGCTCCCGTCCCGGGCAGCGAACGCAGAAGAAAAGCGCTGACGAGCGTCTTGCCCGCTCCGCGGCGCGCGCCTGCCACAAATATCGTCTTAGCAGGCATGACTCAGGTGGCCGTCGCACAATTCGCGTTTCTACTGAACCGAAAACACTCTCCTCCCCCTTGATGGGGGAGGATACAGGTGGGGGTGAAGGGCCGTCCAGAAACGCACCCCGAAACAATCGGGGTGCCAGGATAGGCCCCCCACCCCAACCCTCCCCCACTGCGGGGGGAGGGGAGATTCTTCGAGGCGCAGCGGTCAAACGACATTAGGGACGGCCTCTCAGGGCTCGGCGGCCATGTTCTGCAAATCCTGCCATGTGAACACGGGCCCGTCGGTGCAAACCAGTTTTCCCCCGATATAGCAGTGCCCGCACTTGCCCAGGCCGCACTGCATCTGGCGCTCGAGAGTGGTAACCATGCGGTCCAGTTGCACGCCCTTTTCCAGGAGGGCCTGCGCGGTGAATCTTATCATGATGGGCGGGCCGCATACAAATGCCGTCCAGCGGCTGAAATCCTCGGGAGCCTTCTTGACCAGCTCGGGCACGACACCCACGTGGCCGGTCCAGTTGCTGTCGCCCACATCAACGGTGAGTTCCACGCGCAGATCGGGGCGGCTGCTGAGCCGCGCCAACTCGTCGCGATAGACGAGGTCAGCCGGAGACCTTGCGCCGTAAAGCATCACAATCCCGCCGAAGTCCTGCCGATGGGCAAGGACCTCGTGAATCAGCGAGCGCAGCGGGGCCAGGCCGATTCCGCCCGCCACGAAGACGAGGTCGGCGCCGCGAGCGGCTTCGACATCGAAGCCGTTGCCGAAAGGCCCTCGTACGCCCACCTCGTCGCCGGGCTGCAGCAGGTGCATCTGCTCGGTGAAGCCGCCGATTCGCTTGATGGAAAACTCCATCGCGTCGCCATCGCTGCGCGAGGAGGCAATCGAGAAAGGAGCCTCTCCGTAGCCCCACAGCGAAAGCATGGCGAACTGGCCTGGGCGATAATCGAAGACTTGCCGAGGCTGCACGCGGAAGGTCTTGATGTCGGGCGTCTCGTCGCGCACGGCGGCGAGGATTGCGGGGATGGGAAGGAAGGGGCTGCTATTCGGCACGGGCTCCCTCCCTGCCGCCCTTCGGCCCTTCAGGACCCCGAATGGGGCCTTCAGGGTCCCAGAGGGGCGACCCTGATGGGCCGGCCTCAGGGTGGCCCGAAGGGCCGCCGAGGCGTTCCAGCAGGTCAACGATATCAATGTTGCCCAGGCAGGCGACGATGCAGCGGCCGCACCCCACGCAGCCGAGCAACCCCTCGCTCTCGAGCCGGTAAACGAGCTTGTGCATCAGGCGCCTGCGCGCTCGCACGTCCCGCGATTGAGATGGATTCACTCCCCCGGCCATGCGCGTGAATCCCGCATATGCGCACGTGTCCCAGGTGCGCAGGCGCTCGCCGCTGTCGGCTCCGGTGGGGTAGTCGCGCACGTCGAAACACGAACACGTGGGACACACGAAGAGACAGCCGCCGCAGTCCTGGCAGCGCATGGCAGTGTCATCTATCACCTCGACCCCCTCGCCGGCAGAAAGGGTGCGCTGGACGGCCGCGATGTCGAACCTGGCGGCGAATCGAGCGACCGAATCCCTGGCCGCTCGCTTGCGCTGCTCCACTTGCGCGGGAGTGACAGGCCTGAGGAACTTCCCTTGCCCCTTGACCAGACGCAGCCCGGCCTCGCTGCCCACCTGCGCGGTGAAACCACCCTCGATGGCAGTCAGGTGGAGGTCGAAGCCGGATTCGAGCGTCGGGCCCGCCTCGAGCGCCGGGCAGAAATGCTTCTCGAAAACGGTGGGGCACGCGATGGAGATGAACGTGGTGTTGCGGCGCCTGGCGAGATAGTATGGATCGGGGTATTTGCCGCCGCCGATCGCTTCATCCCAGATCTGCACCGCGCACAGGTCGCAGGAGCGTATGCCTGCGATCACCTGCGGTTGCTCCTCGATAGGGGCCTCCACTTGATAGGAGCTGCCCACGCGGCGGTAGCGCGCCAACACCTCGGTCTGCGGGAGCAGGAGATCTTTCGGGGCCACGACCGCATTCTCATAATCGAAGGTCGCCTGCTCTGCGCTGGCGAGCGGCTGGAAGAAAACCTCCCCCCAATCGCTGCGCACGGGGGCGATCACCCGCGCGCTTCTACTCAGCGCCGACAGCAAAGGCAGCAGGTCATCGGCCTTCAGGAAGTATTCAGGGATGATTGCCTTGGCCTCTTGCATTTCACGCAGGCTCAACTTTCGCGGCGCAGACCTTGTATTCCGCGGTGCGCGCGATGGGGCAGAGCGCGTCATTGGTCAGCACGTTGGCCGGCGATTCGGCGAAGTGAAACGGCATCCAGACCACGCCTTCTTTCACGCTATCTGTCACCTGTGCATCAACAGTCAGGCTGCCCCTGCGGGTGGTCACCGTGGCCTTTCCATTGCGACGAACGCCCAGGCGCTGCGCATCAGCGGGATTGATCTGAAGGAAGTTGCGCGGAAACTCGCGCTGCAGGATAGGGGTGCGCCTGGTCATCGCACCCGCGTTGTAGTGGAACAGCATCCTGCCGGTGCTGAGCATGAGAGGATACTCGTCATCAGGCATTTCGGCGGGCGGCTCGTGCTCGACGGCCATGAATTTCCCCAGGCCGCGCGTGAACTTCTCGCGGTGCAGGAGAGGCGTGCCCGGGTGGGATTCATCCGGGCAGGGCCACTGAAGCCCATCGGGCACCAGGCGATTGTGCCTGACGCCGCCATAGCTCGGGGTGAGAGAGGCCATTTCGTCCATCATCTGCGAGGGGTGAGAATACGGCATCCGCAGCCCGATGGCCTCGCCCAGGGAACAGATTATCTGCCAGTCGGGTTTCGCATCGCCCGGCGATGGGATGGCGCGCCGGACCAGTTGCACCCTTCGCTCGGTGTTTGTGAAGGTGCCGTCTTTTTCGGCGAAGGAGCCCGCGGGAAAGATCACATCCGCGAGTTCGCTTGTGGCGTTCATGAAAATATCCTGGCAGACCAGGAAGTCGAGGCTTTCCAGGGCCTGGCGCACGTGCTCCCTGTTGGGGTCGGTCATCATCGGGTCCTCGCCGACGATGTACATTGCTTTGAAATTGCCCTGGCGGGCCTGGATCAACATGTCGCTGACAGTGAGGCCGGCCTTGGGGGGGATGGAGACCCCCCATGCCTTCTCGAACTTGGCGCGGATCGCGCCGTCGGTCACGCTCTGGTAGCCGGGGAAGACATTAGGCAGCGCCCCCATGTCGCAAGAGCCCTGGACATTGTTCTGGCCGCGCAGGGGGTTGACCCCGGCGCCGGGTTTGCCCACGCTGCCCAGCGTCATTGCAAGGTTCGCGATGGAGAAGACGTTGTGCGTGCCCACGACGTGCTCGGTGATGCCCAGAGTGTAGAGGGTGCAGACGCGGTCGGCTTTCCCCATCATCCTGGCGGCCTGAATGATCTGCTCTTTCGGGATGCCCGTAATCCCGGCTGCCCTGTCGGGTGGATAACCACTCACCACCTTCCACATGTCTTCGAAGCCCTCGGTGCGCTGGGCGATGAAGTCGCGCCTGTGCAGCCCCTCGGAGATGATGACGTACATCAGCCCGTTGAGCAGCGCGATGTCCGTGCCCGGGTACAGTTGCAGATGCAGGTCAGCCCATTGGGCGAGTTGCGTGCGGCGCGGGTCGGCCACGATCAGTATTGCGCCGCGGTCCTTTGCCGTTCGGACCCGCCAGCCGATAACCGGGTGGGCCTCAGGGGCATTGCATCCGATGGCAAATATGCAAGGGGCCTCGGCAACGTCGTCAATCGAATTCGTCATGGCCCCGCTGCCGAAGGAGGTGGCCAGACCGGCCACCGTGGGCGCGTGTCAGGTGCGCGCGCAGTTGTCAACATTGTGCGTTGACATGCCCGCGCGCGCAAGTTTCTGCAGCAGGTAGTTCTCCTCGTTAGTGCACCGCGCTGATGAGAGAACGCCCACCGCTTCAGGGCCGTGAGCCCTGACGGCGCGCAGCAGAGCATCGGCCGTGATGCGAATGGCTTCCTCCCAACTTGCCGGCTCGAACTTGCCGTTCCGCCGCACGAGCGGCGTCTTGAGCCGGTCGGGATGGCCCACCGGAACGTGAGCGTTCCAGCCCTTTACGCACAGCCTGCCCCTGCTGACCGGATTCCTGATGCTGGGAGCAACGCCGAGCAGCCGATTGTTCTCGACCTTGAGGTACAGCCCACAGCCAGTCCCGCAGTAGGGACAAATAGTTGGCACCAGATGCATAATTCGCGCCGCGTTTCCCGGCCTACCCGGAGGTTATGCTTCGCCCGACGCATATAGATACCCTTCCCATGGCGGCACAAAACGGTTGCATCGGGCGCAGAGTTCTTGCTGCGAAGAGCACCAGATGGCATGCGGGAAGGGAATGGTTCGGCGCTCCGAGAAGACATATCAGTCCGATCAGGCGCTAACAGGGCGGGAAACAGCGATGCGCAAGCGCGGCAGCGGGAGAGGCTTCGGTGCGGCGCTGCGTCTCGTCGCGGGCGGCAAGCCGAAATCCACGCCGTGCTGCCGGGCTCGCTCGAAGTGGTCAGCCGGCTCGACGAACCGATGCGATCTTTCGAGGGATATCTTCGCGACGACCCGGCCTACGCGCATGTCTATTTCCGCCCGAGGCAGTTCCCGAACAAGATTCAAACCTGGTGCGAGGAGATCGGCGAACTGCTCGGCATCGCGCTGCGCCACGCCCTGATGTGGGCGAAAGGCAACCTGCACCGGCGCGAAATCGAGGCTTTCCTGTGGAATGCGGCCAGCGTGCGAGATGTTGCCTCTGCCCGCGGACTGTGGCTCGGTGAGATCGGAACTCCGTAGCAAGGCGCAGGCGGGCGGCCCGGCGACCAGATAGCCGGAGTGGATTCTACGGCACGCGTGCCGCCCGGTGAGCGGGGCACCCACATTCGCGCCCGAAATAGCATTCTAGCGCTTGACAAAGGCGCGGATGTGGAATAAGATAATTGCAACATTTTTGCAATTAGGTCCACGGTGGCAAATGCACTTGCACAAGGCCTGAGGGCCGCGGGCTTCAAACTTACGACCCCGCGCCGCGCGGTGCTCGACCTGCTCGAAAGGTCGGGCAGCCGCCACCTGAGCGCAGAGGACATTCACCGGGCCATTCGCCGCCGCGGCTGGCGCGCCGACCTGGTGTCGGTTTACCGCACCCTCAACCTGCTCGTGCGCCTTGGCCTGGTTCACGAGTCCAGCCTGCGAGAGACGCACTCGCACTTTGAGATTGACCACGGCGGCGAGGTTCACCTCACCTGCCGCGCCTGCGGAGGAGTCGCCGAGACCAGGCTCGCCGCCGGCGGCCGGGCTGCGCTTAACATCACGCGCATTGCGCGCCGCCATGGGTTCAGCGTGACGCGCTTCGGCATCGAGGTCGAGGGCCGGTGCGCCGCGTGCAGCGCGCCGCGAGATAAGAAAAGGAGGCCCAACGGTGCCAGGACCACCTCCTGACGGGCCGACTCCGCTCGGGCGCTTGCCGCCGGGTCAAGAGGGCGTGGTGGAGGCAATTCAGGCCGGCTTCGCACTGGTAAGGCGCCTGGCGGCGCTGGGCATCGTGTCCGGAACGCCGGTCACCGTTCTCGCAAACACCATGGCCGGCCCCATCATCGTCGAGGTGCGCGGAGGCCGGCTGGCGCTCGGCCGGGGCGAGGCGATGAAGGTAATCGTGAAGCCCATCGCGCAGGCATTGGAGCAACCCGAAGGATGATCTCGCGATCTGCGGCCGCGGAAGGCACAACCACGATGCGCGTCGCGCTGGCGGGCAGCCCGAACGTAGGCAAGAGCACGATCTTCAACATCCTCACCGGCCTGAACCAGCGCGTGGGCAACTGGCCTGGAAAGACCGTCGAGCGCAAGGCGGGGACCTGCCGGTTCAACGGCGTCAGCCTCGAGTGCGTTGACCTTCCCGGCGCCTACTCTCTCACGGCCCACGCGATCGAAGAAGTGATTGCGCGGGACTACATTCTGAAAGAAAAGCCCGATGTCGTAGTTGTTGTGGTTGACGCTTCCAACCTCGAGCGCAACCTGTATCTGGTGGCGCAAGTACTTGAATTGACGCCCCGGGTGGTGGTGGCCCTGAACATGGTTGACCTGGCATCGGTCAAGCACTACCGCATCTTCCCGGAAGAACTGGAGCAGGCCCTGGGCGTGCCGGTGGTGCCCATGGTGGCAACCCGGATGAAGGGCATGCCCGAGCTGTTGAACGCAGTGGTTGGCGTGGGCATGGGCCAGCGCCATCCCCAGCCGAGGCGGATAGATTACCTTCGCGCTGAGCATACGCTGGCGGCGCTGCGCGCCGCCCTGGGTGACGGGACCATCGGCGGCTATCCCGCCGCCTGGGTCGCGCTGAAGCTGCTCGAGGGCGATGAGGAAATCGAGAAAGCGGCCGAGGAAGACGTTGCGCCGCAGGCGATGCAGCAGATCCGCCAGGTGCTGCGCGAGCACGAGCACGGGCCGGCGGTGGTGGCCGATGCGCGCTACGCGTGGATCGAGCAGGTGCTTCGATCAAGCATGGAGCGCCCCGCGCGCTCCGTAATCACGCTCACAGACCGGATTGACCACGTGGTAACCCACGGCCTGCTGGGCCTGCCGATCCTGCTCGGCATCTTCGTGTTGGTCTTCTGGCTGACTTTCACGGTGAGCAGCCCGCTGTCCGATTCGATAGGGTCTGGTTTCGCGCTCCTGGGCGCGTGGCTGGCGACGGCGCTGCGCGGGGCGCCGCAGCCCCTGGTGGCACTTCTCACCGGCGGGATCATTGCGGGCGTGGGTTCGGTGCTTTCGTTCCTGCCCGTGATCGTCATCTTCTTCCTGTTCCTGGGCCTGCTCGAGGACAGCGGCTACATGGCCCGCGCAGCCTTCGTGATGGACAGGATAATGCACGCGATGGGGCTTCACGGAAAGGCTTTCTTGAGCTTCATGGTTTCTTACGGGTGCAACATTCCCGGGATCATGGCGGCACGGATCCTAGAATCCCAGCGCGACCGCCTGCTGGTGATCCTGGTCAACCCTCTCATCCCATGCGCGGCCAGGATCGGCGTCGCGGCCTTCATCGTCGGGGCCTTGTTCCCCCCGGCCTTACGAACCCCGGTGATGGCATCGCTCTACGCGCTCAGCCTGTTGATGGTGATAATCTCCGGCTTTGTCCTGCGCCGCGTCGCCCTGCCCGGCGAGCGCGCGCCCTTCATGATGGAACTGCCCCTCTACCGGCTGCCCAATCCGCGCACGCTTGCGATGTTCGTGGGCTACAGGCTCGCGGCGTTCGGAAGGAAAGCGGGCACTATCATCCTGGCCGTGTCGGTGCTGATCTGGCTCCTTTCTTCCTTCCCGGTTGGCGCCCCGGTTTCCGATACTTACATGGCGCGCCTGGGAAAGTTGCTGGAGCCGGCAGGCAGGTTGGCCGGGCTGGACTGGCGCATGACGGTGGCCCTGGTAACCGGTTTCTCCGCCAAGGAAACCTCGCTCGCCACCCTGGGCGTTCTCTACCACGCCGAGGGGGAATCTCTCTCGAGGGCCTTGCGGGAGAGCATTACACCCCTCGTCGCGTTCGTTTTCGTTGTGGTGCAAATGCTCTACATCCCCTGCCTTGCCAGCGTGGCCACCATGCGCAGCGAGACGCAGAGCTGGAAATGGACCGCCATCGGAGTCCTGTACCCACTGCTTCTCGCCGGCGGCCTGGGGATTCTCATCTTCCACCTGGGCAGGGCCATAGGGCTGCAATAGCCCGGCGGCATCGCCTGCACAGCCGAGGGCGGCTGTGGTACATGTTGGGCGATCAGCGGCCAGTCGCGGAGGCACACCCTCTCAGCACGGCGTCGCCGCAGTCAGGCCGACGGGGAGCGAGGCCACTTCACCTGCTACTGAGATGGGGGCCCCGTGTCCTTCATGCCCGGCCGTGCGATCTTCAATATGTGAGAGTCCGCGGCGTTCACCACGTATATGTAGCCCGCGTCGTCCGCCGTGACAGCGCCTGGCCTGAAAGGCCTGCCGAGCAGAACCTCGGGTCCGAACCATGCAATCAACTTCCCATCGCTATTGAAGATCTGCACCCTTTGGTTCCCGGTGTCAGCGACGTAAACGTTTCCGTGCTTGTCCGTCGAGATATCTTGTGGGCGGTTCAGTTTTCCCGGCCTGCTGCCTCTTCCGCCCCAGGTTGCCAACACGCGGCCATCGAGGGCCATTTTGCGCACTTTGTCCCCGGGAACCAAGAGCGCGTAGAGGTTGCCCTTTCTGTCGCTCGCTATTTCCCACGCACTCAGTTTCCTATAGTCCGCGACACGCCCGCCAGCGTCGAAGCGCGTGAGCTCGTCGTTCCTTATGTCGTACACCAACACGCCCCCGTCGGGCGTTGGCGCCAGGCTGACCGGATTCCGGAACATGCCTGGCCCTTCTCCCGGGCCGCCCAGGCGGCCCAGCAACTTGCCGTCGCGCGAGAACTTGAATACTTGGTCGTGCCAACTTTCGGAAACGTAGATGTTGCCGCGGGTATCAAAAACCAAGTCGGTCGGAGTCTTCAGGTATTGCCAGCCCCACTGTTTCCTTATATTCCCATCGCGGGTTAACTGAATCACGTATTGCCCCGTGGCCAGCGCATAGAGGTCGTTCCCCTGGGCCCACAGCGCGATGGGCTTGTGGAAGTAGTATTCTTGCTGCAGGCTCCATTCCCCCACGACGCGATATCGGTTGCCCAACCCGCACCCGCCCGCCAGCGCCATGGCGCAGATGGTCGCAACAGCCACCGACGAACGAAAGGCCCCTGGCATTCCCTGTTACCCTCTGTTTGCTAGTGATATCGCGAGCGCTGCGCGCCGACCGGCGCAATCCTACGCGCCTCAGCCGCTGCCCACCTCAGCATAGTTCGGCAACGGTCCGCCGCTCACGAGCGCCTGTATCGTGCGGTCAACAGCGTCTGCAAGACGGTCCGTGGATCCCTCGTAAACCTTCGCCACGTTGCCGTCCTTGCCCACAAACACGAGCGTCGGCACGATGGTGGCCCCATAGGCATCGCGCACCCTGCGGCCGGGATCCATGCCCCAGGCGAAGTCGAGGTGGTGGCGCTTGGCGAAATCGCTGATGTCCTTTTCCGTGTCGTTGCCGCTTGTTATCCCCAGCACGGCAGTCGCATCGCCCTTGTGCTTCGCGAACGCCTCAGCCAGTTTGGGAGCCTCCTGCTGGCAGTAGGAGCATGTTGACTTGAGAAAAGCCACCACTGTCGGCTTGCCCGATGCGCCGGAGAGGCTCACCTGCTCCCCGTGTGCGCCCTTCAATTTGAATTCCGGTGCTTTGGCTCCTGGCTTTATCGCTGACATTGCAGCCTCCCATTTCACCGATGCGCTTTTCCGTCTTCTTCAGACCGCATTCTACCCTCGCGGGTTCCCTGCGTCAACATCCAAACATAGGAGCTTGCGTGCGTGCCGCAAGACAAGGCATATTGACGGGGCAGCGAGGGTATGCTATAGTCTGACGGGGTGCGAAGGTAACCGGGAGGGCCACTATGCGACCCATCTGGCTGTTGATGCTCCTGTTGCTGGTGTCCTCGCTGCAGCCCGCGGTGGCGATGGAACAAGGTCTGGCAGGCGTCAAGTTGGGCAACTCAGCCCTGCAACTGCTTACCAACCCTGCCTTCGGCCAGCCCTCGTACATTGGCCCCATTGGCCTGGCAGTGGGCCGCGAAGAAGCACAGGCGCCAGGAGCCAAGACCAGCAGCACCTCCACCCCAGGATATGCCGGCAGGGCCGGAGCGGTATCCGCACCCGCGTCGCCCATCGGGGGCTACAGCCCTTACTCCCGCGCTCCTGCCCCAGGCACTCCCACTGCTCAGGCTGCCCTTCCCACAGGAACCACTGGAGCGGCTCGCCCAGTTCAGCATGGGCCTGGCAAGGACCCTGTGATGGTGTGGCTTTACAAGCGCGGCCTTGGCACTTCGGTACTTATCGAGCTCGATGTCGAAGGAAAGGTAACCGGCATTACCATTGAAGGCGGCCTTTTCTCCACGGTCGCCACTGCCCGCGGCATACGCCTGGGCGACACCTACAACCTGATCGTCGAGCGCTATGGTTTTCCAGACCAAACGGCCAATGAGGGCTTGGCGCTTGTGATTCGCTATCTCGAGCCAGGTCTCGTATTTCGTCTCGTGAACCTGAAACTCGCAGCCATGAGGCTGACAACCAGGCCCACCTGGCCGATTCCAGGTTCAGGAACCGCTCAGACCGGCGCCCGTGCGGGCGGCCAAGGCATGCCGTCCGGGGTTGGCGCTCCTGCTGGGATGGCTCAGCCAGGACAGGGGCTATTCAGGTCCAGGCAACGACGTTAATAACCCTGACCAGAGCGAAGCAGGCTAGGAAGGAGACGCGCGGTGACACGCCATGTGGACGGGTTGAGGCTTCTGGCAGTAGGCGCGCTGATGTTGCTCGCGTGCCGCGCAGCTTACTCCCTCGGCGAAGGTACCCTGGGCGGGGTGCGCCTGGATTCTCCGCCCTCGGCCCTGCTGCGTACGTCCACCTATGGCAACCCTGACGGCGTTATCGCCTCGGGCGGAGTCTTCAACACCCTGAAGGTCTTAGGGCCAGAGGAGGTTGGGCAGGGCGGCCTGCCTCATTGGGCTTATGCCATCCGCATGGATGGACTGGATGCCAGCCAGGTAATATGGGCCTACAACAGACCGCCTGCCGCCATCGGATTCCTGATCACCGGAGAAGGCGCAGACGCCCATGTCAACGGCATAGTGGCCTCGCTGTGGAAGAAGCTCACCACCAGCTCGATCGTGGAGACCAAGAAAGGCATCCGGCTTGGCGACTCATTCACCAAGGTGCTGCTCAAGTATGGCTTTCCCCAGACGTTGGCCGTCATGAGCGCCCCGATCGTGCAGCAGCGCACCACTGGTCTCGGGGCACTGCCTGCCGTCGCCGGAATGGCCGGCGCACCAAGGCTCATGAGCGGCGCCACTGCCCTAGGCACAGCGGGACCGGCGATGCTGCCATCCGCTGGCCCAAGCGCAAGGTATGGGGGTGCGGCGCCCGGGGGCTACGGCAGACTTCCTCCAGCCACTCCGGTGGTAGGTCAATCCCAAGAAGCGAGCGGACAGTTCAGCGGGGTGATCATGGGCCAATCTCTTGCCCTGAGTAGGCACATGGTGATAGGCTACCCGGAACAGGGCCTGGAATTCGCCCTTTACGACATGCAGGTCGTTCGCATACAGGTCTTTCCGGTTTCCTTAGGGGCCCCGCAGCCATCCTACGCCGCTGGCGCAACGACCGCCCCGGCCGCCCAGGCGGTTCGGGCCACCTCAGCGCCAGTCGCGCCCACTTCGACTGCTGGCACAGCGCCTCGTGGGTTGTTCAGATCACGTCGGGACCGGCGCTAGGCGAAAGGAAGGGTATCTGGCAGCGGCTTCGCCCGTGGTAGTCCTGATATTCCTCAGTAGATGTTTATCCCGCGAAGCGGCCTGTGGAGCACTCTGCAGCGCGCCTTGCGGCGGGCAGATTCACGATTCAGGGGTGCATTAGCCATGTCAAAGACACGCAGAACACTAATCGCGCTGGTTGTGGTGCTGACGATAGCGCTTTCCTTTCAGGCGGGCAGGAGGTTCCAACTTGCCAGCGCGATGCAGGCCAGCCTGAGCCCGGGCGCGAGAGTGGTCACCGGGCTCACGCTTCCCCACGTCCGTACGGCAAGCACACCAGCGCATCGAACTGTCGTTTCCGAGTATCAGGTGCTGGAGGACGTGTGGCGCACCGTGACCGCCCACTACGTGGAGCGCCTTGATTCACAGGCCTCAGAAACCAAACTTGCCTACGGCGCAGCCCGTGGACTGCTCGCAGCCCTAGGCGACCCATACACCCGGTTCATGGATCCCGATGAATATAATGAGTTCCAGAAGGAAACCGAGGGGCATTTCGACGGCATCGGCGCCACCATCACGATGCTCAAAGTGCCGGCTGAATCCGACCAGGCCAAGCGACTGAGAGGGACGACTTGCCCACTCTGCGGCGGGCACTTCTTCCCGGACAGTTGGCGTGTGGGCGTTCAGGCGCCCCTGGCCGACAGCCCCGCGGCGAAAGCCGGAATCAGGCCGCACGACCTGATCCTCGCGATAGACGGCATGCCGACCGAGGGGATGGACCTTACAAGCGCCGTCAAGTTAATAAGAGGCCCCGCCGGCAAAGCGGTGCGCTTGAAGATCGGCCGGCAGGGTCTCTCCGGGCCGATCGAAAAGATGGTAGTCAGGGCCGTGATCACTGTCCCCAATGTCGAGGTCAAGGTGCCACGCGCCCCCGCCGGCATCGGGGTGATCACCATTCGAACCTTCAACGAGCAGGCAGCGGACGGTGTGGCCGCTGGTCTGCAGCGCATGAGAAAGGCCAAGGCCGGCGCGCTCGTGTTGGACCTTCGCAACTGCACCGGCGGCTTGCTGAAGTCGGCGATAGACATTTCGCGCCAGTTCGTTCCGACCGGGCCGATACTCCAGGTGCAGGAGCGCGGCCAGCCGCGCAGGGCCGAGCCGCCGGATCCGAAGAAGCCGGGCGATGCCCCCAACCTGCCCATCGCAGTGCTGGTCAACGGAGGCACCGCAAGCGCGGCAGAGATCCTTGCCGGGGCGATTCAAGACGAGAAGAAGGGCTTTTTGGTGGGCGAGCGCACGTTCGGCAAAGGTCTCGTTCAGACCGTGATCCCGATGCGCGACGGCTCCGCGGTGGCTGTTACCACGGCGAGGTATTTCACTCCCTCCGGCCGCGACATAAACCGAAGCGCATCCCACGCGGGCGGCATCGTGCCCGATGAGATCGTGCCCATTCCCAAGAACCTCGTGCTCGAGGATGTGCGCCTGACCGACCGCGACCCCCAGTACGCGCGGGCCGTCAAGGACCTGCAGGCCAGGATCGCAGTGCGCGCCGCCGCAAAGTAGGCGCCATGGCCCAGCGAGTAGCGGGGATAATACCTGCGCGTTACGCGTCCACCCGCTTCGAGGGCAAGCCGCTTGCCGACCTAGCAGGCAAGCCGATGGTCCAGCATGTTTACGAGCGCTCGCGGCGCGCCTCGGTGCTGGACGACTTGCTGGTGGCCACGGATGATGAGCGCATCGCCGCAGCAGTGAAGTCGTTCGGCGGCAAGGTCGTAATGACCAGGCCGGATCACGCCACCGGCACCGACCGCCTGGCCGAGGTCTGCGAGCGCCTGCAGGCAGAGATCGTGGTCAACATCCAGGGCGACGAGCCGCTCATCGAGCCGGCGGCTATCGAGCAGGCTGTCGCGCCGCTGATCGCCGATCCCACGATCCCGATGGGCACCCTGATGAACGAAATCACGAGCCAGGAGGAACTGCTCAACCCCAACGTCGTCAAGGTGGTCGTTGACAATGCCGGGTTCGCTCTTTACTTCTCGCGCTCTCCCCTGCCCTACCCTCGCCCCGGGACCTGGGGAAAAGCTAAGTTCCACCAGCACGTCGGCCTCTACGTTTACCGGCGCGATTTCCTGATGACCTATGCCCGGCTGCCGCAGACTCCGCTTGAACAGCAGGAGAAATTGGAGCAGCTGCGCGCCCTGGAGCACGGATACAAGATCCGCGTCGTGCTCACCGAACACCGCACCATTGGCGTTGACACCCCCGAAGACCTGGAGCGCGTCCGCTTACTGCTCGCGCAGGGCTGACCGTTGTGGCTGCAGAGCAGCCGCCAGAAGCCCCCGGACAGCAGGAGAAGGTGGAAACGGCCGCGAGAGAGAAATGCCGATCAAGAGCTGAAGGGAGGTGAGAAAATGGCTGGTGGATGTGGGAAGAAGGCTCCTTGCGGCACGAGCAAGAAGAAGACGACCAAGAAGAAGTAGTGCGATAGGTCGTCTGTCAGAATGTCACAGTTTGTGAGGCGGGGCGAGCCCGAGGGTTCGCCCCGCAGCTTCGCAGAGTAGCACACGCCCGCCCTACGAGGGCTGGTCAGGCGCGGGGATGGGCCTGGTTGTAGATCGCCTTCAGCCTGCCGGGTGTGACGTGGGTGTATATCTGAGTGGTCGCAAGGCTGGCGTGGCCCAGGAGTTCCTGCACCGCGCGCAGGTCGGCGCCGCGGTCGAGCAGGTGAGAGGCAAAACAGTGGCGCAGCACGTGCGGCGTAACGGCGTTGCCCAGGCCGCTGGCGAGCGAGTACTTGCGCACGATCCGGTGCACGCCCCTGGATCCGATGCGCGTGCCCGAGGAGTTCAGAAAGAGCGCTTTCTCGGCATCTGCGTCGAAGGTTTTCCTGCGCTCGGCCAGGGCTTCTCGCGCTTTTGCCAGGTAGGCATCCAGCGCCGCAAGAGCAGGCTTTCCGAGAAGCACCAGCCGCTGCTTGTTGCCCTTCCCTTTCACCCTCAGCGCATCGCTGCCCACCAGCACCTGGCTGATGTCCAGCGAAACCAGTTCGCTCACGCGAAGCCCCGAAGCGTAGAGTACCTCGAGTATGGCTTTGCCGCGCAGGCCTGCCGGCTTGCTCACATCCGGGGCCGCCAGCAGGGCCGCGACCTGGTCGGGTGACAATACCCTTGGCAGGCGCGCCAGCTTTCTGGGCAGGGTGAGAGCGCGCGCCGGGTCCGTTTCCATTGCACCCCGGCGGTAGAGGAACTTGAAGAAGGAGCGAATCGCGGAGACCTTGCGCGCGATCGAGGTGCGCTGGTACTGCGCCTCGTGCAGGCCGGCAACATAGCGCCGCAGCACCGGAACTGAGGCATCAGGCCACTTCCGCACGCCCGCGCGCCCGAGAAAGGCAGCACACGACTGCAGGTCGCGCGAATAGTGGTTCAGGGTGTGAGGCGAGGCGTTCCTGACCAGGCGCAGGTGTTCCAGGAAGGCTTCGATTTGCTCGTTCATCCCGTCGCCTTCCCAGCGAGCGCCCTATCTTACCGCGATTCGGGCTCGATTGCAACCGCCCGGCGCTGCCACGAGGCGCTCAAGAGCGCAACTCCGCGGGAAGGGATATTGGCCCCGCGGAAAGAACTGCAGATCCCAAGGCTGGTAGCCAGGCGAGGCTCACAAGCCGAAGGGAGGTCTCAGTGAACGTGACGAGGCGGCACGCAGCAGTTATCCTGATGTTAGCCATCACCGCGGTGTTGACGGCGAAGTCCCCTTGCCGCGCCCAGGGAGACAGAGGACCCCAAGAACCGAGTGTGCGGCGCTACCTGGGCCTTGTAACATGGTTTCCGATGAACAGCGATATCTGGGATGTAGGCTATGGCATCCGTTACTGTGCTGCGGAAAAACGGGGCTACCTCACCGGGGTGATTGGCGTCGCCCTTCCCGAGGGATCGGCTCTCGAAAGGGGCGCTCAGCGCGAATCGGCCAAAAACCGGACATTCGCCGGGCTGGGTGCTGGTGTCACGCTGGCGCGGTGGAGCGGCGGGAAGAGCTTTGTCGGGGCCGGCCTTACATTGTACTGGGTTGAGAGTGGCCCTGGCGGGGAGGGCTGGGTTTACGTTGACAGATTCGGGCGTGTGCTGGGCCCTGCTCCCGGAGAAACGTTTTTCCTCTCCCCGGAAGTGACTGCGCACTTCCAGATCAGCCGGGACATTGGCCTGCTCGTGAGCGTCAACCTGAGTTCGGAAGGGCAAGCCCCGAAGAAGGGCATCTATGTGGGCTTGAGCTTTCCGAGGTAGCTGCGGTCCGGAATACTGGCTGCGCCGGCATTTACTTCCTCCACGTGTGGCGGCAGAAGAACGCATGCCCCCTCAGGCGGCACGTCTTCTGCAAACGGCAGCGGGAGGCACGGGGCGCGGTTGAGATGATTCCCAAATGTGATATAATCAGCCGCGCGGGGACTGCTGGAGGTGACGATGGACTGGCACAAAGAGGTTCGCCATCTGGCGGAGCAACTTTACCACTATCCGAACGTAGAGCATCTTTCCGAGGCGCAGGCCAGGGATCGCGCTCTGCCCTATGGGCACAAGACCGAGTTCGGCAACTACAATTTCGTCTCGAACGTGCGCAATCGCAGCGCCGGCCTGACGGTTTACATCGGCTCCGAAGCCGTACAGCAGCGCGACATGACGCCGCGCCAGAAGCAGATCATGGCCAGGGCGAGGGACACGATCGCAAAGGTAAAGCGTTATCTTGACCGCGCGCCATTGGTCTGCGTGCGCAGGACGATGGGCGAGAACGATGAGTTCAATCCGCACTGCGCGCTCTATGTTTCGACCTACTTCAAGTACGCGGTCCAGTTGGTTCACATGTGGGGACAGACCGTGCTGCCTTACCGCCCAAGCGCGCCCGGCCCGGAGCAGACCCTGATCTACATCCCGGAATGGCCCGAGATGGAGCGGCAGATACTGGTGTTCCCCGAGCAGGCCGTGACCTTCGTCCTGGGGTCCGACTACATGGGGGAGGCCAAGAAGGGCCACCTGAGAATGGCAATGTGGCATGCCAAGCAGCAAGGCATGTTGGGGGTGCATTCGGGAGCCAAGATCCTGCAGGCGCGGGGTGCCGACGAGAAGATGCGCCGCTACAGCATGCTTCTTTTCGGGCTATCGGCCACCGGCAAGACGACCCATTCCTGTCACGACCACGGTCTGACCGCGCACGGGGAGAGCATCGCCGTGGTGCAGGACGACATCGTGTTCCTAAAGAAGGACGGCTCCGCCCTGGGCACCGAGCGCGGGTTCTACCTCAAGACAGAAGGGCTCGATGAACATACCCAGCCGATCCTGTACCGCGCGGCCATTTCGCCCGACACGATCTTCGAGAACGTGATGGTTGACTGCGAGGGGCACGTTGACTTTCAGGACGAGACGATCACCAGCAACGGGCGCGGAGTCGTGCAGATGGCCGACTTCGGCGCTCACGCCAGCCCGATCATCAACCTGCCCCCGGTGGAGGAACTCGACGGGCTGCTGTTGATCTTCATCACCAGGCGCAACGACGTGCTGCCCATCTGCTCGAAGCTGAGCGCGGAGCAGACGGCTGCGGCCTATATGCTGGGCGAGTCGGTGGAGAGTTCGGCCGGCGACCCGCGCCGGGCGGGCGAGTCGGTGCGCGTAGTGGGAACGAACCCCTTCATCGTCGGTGACGAGGCGGAGGAAGGCAACTGGTTCTACGAGTTCCTGAAGACTCACCAGGGCAAGGTGCAGGGCTATCTCATAAATACCGGCGGGGTGGGCGAGATACGCGAGCGCCAGCCCGACGGCACCTGGCACATAAAGCGCAACGTTACCCGCATCCAGATCCCCGAGACATCGGCGGTCTTCAGGGCCGTCGTTCGCGGGAGAATCGAGTGGGAGCGCGAGCCCTGCTTCGGCGTGGAGGTGCCGCGCGTGGTGGACGGCATGGAGATGACCAAGTACGACCCTGCTGCCTTTTACGCGCGCGCAGAACTGGAGCAGCAGGTGCAAGCACTGAAGCGCGGGCGGCGCGAGTATATCGAGCAGTTCTCCAGGCTCGACCCATCAATCATCGAAGCCTGCGCGGTTTGACGCCGGCCTTCGGCGCCGCTGTTGCAGACATCTTCTTGGTAGGCCAAGATGGAAGCGAAAGGCACTTCCGAACTGTTCCAGCGGCTGCGACATCCGGCGGAAGATGTTTGGGGCCAGGCAAGTGAATCGCTGGGGCTGGTGGCGTGCAGGTCTGCAAGCATCCGCAGACGTCTCTTATCGCTGGCGCGCAGCCCTGTTCCCGCATGGCGGCTGCGGACTATCCCCGCATTGGCCGCGCTCGCAGCCGCGCACGGGCCCGCCCTGGAAGCCCTGACTGAGCTGCTCGGCGATCCCGATACGCGGGCACGGCTGCAAGCGGCGAAGTCACTCGGCACTGCTGCAGCCGGGGGGTGCAAAGCGACCTGGCGGCTCTTGCTCGCCTGCAGCGAGAGCACCGATGATGCTGTGCGCCGGGGAAGTGCGGAGGGCCTGGGGCTTTGCGCAGGGCGCAATCGCGAGGCGAGGGAGCGCCTCAGGGAGATGCTCGACGACGAGCATTCCCAGGTCCGCTCGGCAGCGGTCGCTGCTGCGGTCAGGTCTTGCGCGGGCAAGCCCGGCTTCAGGGCTGCGCTGGACTCGATCGCCAGCATTGCGGCGAACGACGAGCATGTGTGCAACGCGCTGGCTCAGGCTCTCTTCGAACTTGCGCAACAGCGACCGGGAATCGCGCGATCTTCAGCGGCCAAGTTTGCCGAGTCGAAGTCGGAGCGGCTGCGGTGGTGCGCGGCAGCAGCGGTCGCGGCGCTGCCCGCAGGCAAGTCAATCGCGCTGCAGCTGATCGCAGACGAAAGCCCGGTGGTTCGCACGGGGCTGGCACACTCCATTCGCATGGCGAAACCGGAGTGGGGGGAAGCCATAGTCCTGCGCATGGCCGACTCCTCGGATCGGCAGGTTGCAGCAGCGGCCGTTGAGGCCCTGGCCTCATACCCATCCCGCGAAAGCCTCGAGGCGGCCCTGCGAGCTGCCAGGGCACGCAGCCAGATGCTTCGGGCGGCGGCGGCCCAGGCTCTGGCTGCAATCGTCGCTGCGGAGGGAAACAGCAACGCCGAGGCAGCGCTGAGGAATCTCGCCGCTGACGCGCGTCTGTTCGTGCGCCAGGCGACAGCAACCGCGCTGGGCAGCGTTTCGGGGCCGCACGGGGAGTGGGCCTGCGCGCAGGTGGCAGGCCTGGCGCAGGATTCGTCATCGGCCGTGCGCGCAGCCAGCGCGCATTCTGCCGCCAGCCTGGGGATGGAACAGGTGCTGTTGCGATTGGCCGGTGACAGGTCACCTGGCGTCAGGGCGGTTGCGGCCGCTGGCCTCGGCAGCCTCCCGGCCGGGCCGCGCTTGCTTTCGGCGCTGGCAGACATGCTGGCAGATCGGAGCGCGCGGCAGTCTGCGGCGCTGTCGCTCGCAGGGATCGTGGAGCGGCAACCCCGACTGTTACCCCGGATAATGGAGATAGTTCTCAGCCGACCAGGGGCAAGTGAAGCGGTGGCATCGCTCGCGAACGCCTGCTGCGACCCGGAACTCTGTGCTGCCCTGGAGGCGTGGGTGGAGGCCCTGGCGAGCGACGACATGGGGGCAGCGGCTGCGCTGGCGGCCGAGAGATTCGCTTCGAGCCAGCAGGATTTCTGCCAGGATTTCGCTCGCTTTTGGAAGACGTTGGCCAGATTGTGTTCGACCTCCACTCTGAGAGAGATTGGCGAGATGGGCAAGGTGCTGCCGCGCGCGTACTCGTCGCCGCTTCTGAGCGAGAGCGGGGCTGCGAGCGAGGCGTGGGCAGCCCTCTCTGCCGCCGCGGCGGCGTCGGCGAGAGCCGCGCGCTCGGATCTTCCGGCGCAAAGAGCAGAAGCGCTGGCAGAGGCGGCGCGCGCGCTGGATGAGGCCGAGGGCGCCGGTGGGCTTCCGGAATTCACCGCCGGTTTCATCGGCAGTGTGGCGAGAGCGTGGCGCGTGGTCGTCTCAGCCAGCCAGCAGGATATCGCGGGACAGGCTGATGTGAGCGCGAGGCTAATATCGCAGGCAATCTTGCGGAAGCCGCTGGTTGATGTGGCAGTACTGGTCAGCAACCACGGGCCAGCACCGGCCTGCGATGTCAGGGTATGGTTCGGCTCTGGGCCTGGCCTCACCCCGGCGGAACCCGACTGCGAAGTGGGGGACCTGCCGTCGGGCATTGCAAGCCAGGCGCAGGTGAAGATGCGCTGCGCTTCCGGCAGCGAGAGCGCGCAAGTGCGCGGCACGATTTCGTGGTCAGATGTCAAGGAGAGGCGCCGGTCGTTCACGTTCCCGGTCGCTCTGCGTTCGGCGCGGCGCTTCAGGCCGCTCCCTAACCCGTATCTGCCGGGAAAGCCGCTGGCCGCAGACAGCCCAATGTTCTTCGGGCGGGCGGACACGTTCGAGCAGTTGCGCCAGAGCATTTCGGCAGCGCACCAGTGCAATGTGGTGGGGTTGATCGGCCAACGGCGCAGCGGGAAGACGAGCATCGCGCTGCGGTTGGAGCGCGAACTGGGCGATTCCTACCTGCCTGTGGTGCTCGACATGCAGGGGGTGCTTGGCGAGACGTTGCCGGGCCTGCGCTACCAGGTCGCTCTCCGGACAAGCCGCGCCTTGGCGCGCGAGGGCTTGGTGGCCGACATGCCTGATCCGGCCAAGGCCGAGAAGCAGTCGTTCCTGGTTGAGCACCTCGCCTGCGCCGCCGAACGGGCGGGCCAAAGGAAACTGCTGGTTGTGATGGACGAGTTCGCTGATGTGCAGCAGAGCGTAGAGGCTGGGCTGTTGCCAAAGACTACGTTTCACAACCTGCGCAACACGCTGCAGCATTCCCCCCAAATCGGGTTCATTCTGTGCGGCACGCACCGGATCGAGGATTTGCGGCCTGACCATTGGGGCCCGCTTTTCAACCTGGCGGTCTATTGCCATCTCGGGCCGCTCGACGACGCCTCCGCGCGCGCCCTGGCAACCAAACCGATGGAGCAGGCGGGAGTCATTGTGGAGGACCTGGCAACCGAGAAGATACTGCGCCTGTGCGGCGGCCAGCCGTACTTGATTCAACTTGCCGGGCACTACCTGATCGCGGAGATGAACGAGCGCCGGAGCGCCGCCCTGTCTGCGAGCGCTGTGGATGACGCCCTGCCGAAGCTGCGAAGGTGGGCACAAGGGCACCTTCGCTACCTCCAGCAACTCGCAGCAGCCGAGGAGCAGGCAACCTTGCGGGCGCTGGCGGCGCGCGGGCCCTGGGCGGAATACGCGAGCGCCGCCGAACTGGCGGCGCTGCTGCCGGAAATCGGCCGAGAAGGACTGGTGCGGGCGCTCTCCGGCCTGGCGGAAAAGGGCATTGCACAGGCGACAGGCGGCGCAGAGCCCTGGTGGCATCTGCATGTCGGGCTGCTTGCCAAATAGCGCTGCTGGATTGCTAGGCGGACGTGCTATAATGTGGGCGAACGTTTGTCCAGGGTGACCGGATTGGAGCAGGACAACCCTTTCTTCCACAGGGGCCCGATCCACGACCCACGCTACTTCTTCGGAAGGCAGCGCGAGGTGCGGCAGATTCTCTCACTGCTGGCCAACATGCAGAATGTTTCGGTGGCGGGGCCGCCACGGATCGGCAAGACCTCGCTGCTGCTGCATCTTGGCCACAGTGCATCGAACCTCGAGAAGCGGATGCCTGACGGCTCCCGCGTCGTTTTCGTTTACGTTAGCCTGGAAGGCCTGACGGACCTGAGGCCCACAGCGTTTTTTGCACACCTGCTGCGCGAGACCTATCGCCAGGGACAGGGCATTCCGGCTCTCGCGGGCCGCAGCGTGCCGGGCCACGAGATAACGTTCCTGCAGTTCAACGAGGTGCTGGAGGGCTTGGCCGAGGCAGGCCTGAAACTCGTCTGGCTGCTGGACGAATTCGACCTCGCGGGGGCGAACCCGACGTTTGACCTGAACTTCTTCTCGGCGCTCCGACACGTTGCATCGCGCGGATCCAACGCCTTCGTCACCGCCAGCGACCGCAGCCTTTACGAGGTCGAGGCAGCGCGCACGGTTGGCTCACCGTTCGCCGACCTGTTCACCACCATCTGGCTGGGGCCGCTTCAATCGAAGGACGCCGCCAACCTAATCACCGGACTCTCCAAAAAAGGAGGCGCCCCCCTCGAAGGCGAGGTGGAGTACATCCTCGACCGCACCGGGTGCTGGCCGCTTTTCGTGCAGATGCTTTCGGCCCTGTTGTTCGATGAGCAACGCCGCTCGGCCACGTTGAGCGAAGAGGCACGCCAGCGCGCGGAGCAAGAGTTCCGCAACCAGGCGGCACCACACCTAGAGCATACTTGGTCGCGGCTGAGCCAGGAGCAACAGTGCGCCATGCTCGGTGCCCACGCCAGCGGCAACCCGGGCGATGCCGACGAGGTCGAGGAACTGCTGCGCTTGCACCTGCTCAAGCGCACCGGCACCGGCGCCGCGCCGTCGGGGCTGATAGCCGATTGGCTCGCTCGTCACGCTCGCTCAGAGCGGGAGGAGCCGCCCGCTGCGGCGCTATCTGCTCGCGCGCGCGCTCCCGGAACGATCACCGTGCAAGAGTGCGTGCGCTGCCTGGTCAAGGCCATCGAGACCAAAGACCCGAAACTGCGGCTGCACTGTGACGGCACAGCCCGGTGGGCGCTCGCCGTCGGACAGCAACTGGGCCTCGACGCCTGGGAACTTGAGGGGCTGAAGGCGGCCGCCAGGCTGCACGATGTGGGAATGCTGGGCATCAGCGATGTGATTCTACAGAAGCCGGCGCGGCTTACGGCGCAGGAGCGCGAGATCGTGCAGGCGCATCCGCTGCTGGGGGTACACATCCTGGAGGCAGTGGAACTGCCCTGGCCGATCCGCCCCGCAGTACGCGGGCACCACGAACGCATGGACGGCTCGGGCTATCCGGACGGGCTGATCGGGGAGGAAATCCCGCTCTGGGCCAGGATCCTGGCGGTGGCTGAAACGATTGACTTCATGATGAGCAACAAGCCCTGGCGCAAGGCGGAGAACATTACCCGCATCGTGGAGGAGCTGCGCTCGCAGGCAGGGACAAAATATGATTCACAGGTCGTGGACGCCATCTTGGGCATTACCCAGAGCGTGGAAGGCCGCTAGCCTGCTGCTGATCGCGGCAGCGGCGCTGGCGCCGTCTTTCGCGGCGGGGAAAACACGCGGCGTGGTGCTGACGGCGCAGATCAAGGGAGTTATTGATCCGCCGACCGCCTCTTATGTGCGCAGGTGCATCACCTTGGCCGAGCGCAAGGACGCCCCAATCATCCTGCGCATGGACACGCCCGGAGGCTCTCTGAGCGCGACCGAAGATATTGTCACCGAGATGCTGAATGCGTCGGTTCCGGTAATCGTCTATGTGGCGCCCGTCGGCGCGCACGCCATGAGCGCGGGCACCTTTATCACCCTGGCAGCCCACGTGGCAGCCATGGCTCCGGGCACCAACATTGGGGCTGCCACGCCCGTCTTCCTTGGCGACCAGCCTGCGTCCCAGGAGATGAAGCGAAAGGCAGTCAGCCACGGCGTGAGCATGATCCGCGCGATCGCCGAAAGAAGAAAGCGCAATGTGAAGTGGGCGGAGGATGCGGTGCGCCGCGCAAGTTCCTCCACCGCCTCCCAGGCGCTCAAGGACAAAGTGATAGACTTGATCGCAGAGAACACGGCAGACCTGCTGAAAGAACTGCACGGGCGGCGAGTGGAAGTGCGAAAGGGGCTCACTGTAACGCTGAACACCAAGGAAGCAAGGACCGAGGAAGTAGAGATGAGCACGGGCGAGCGATTCCTGCACGCGCTCGCCCACCCTGAGATCGCCTACATCCTGATGACGGTTGGGGTGATCGGGATCATCGCGGAACTCTATCATCCCGGCGTGATCTTCCCCGGGGTCACGGGAGTGATCTGCCTGCTGCTGGCCTTCTATTCTCTTTCAGTGCTGTCGGTGAACTTCGTGGGGGTGGCGCTCATCCTGCTGGGCCTTGGCCTGCTGGTGGCAGACCTGTTCGTAACCTCACATGGGGTGCTGACCGTCGGGGGTATCATCGCGTTCGTAGTCGGCTCCATCATGCTGACGAGCGGGGCGGCGCCCGGCATGCGGCTGGCGTGGCACGTTATCGTTGCCATGACCACCATCATCGGGGGTTTCTTCCTGTACATCGTGACGCTCGGGTTGCGCGCGCAGCGCCTCAAGGTTGCCACCGGGGCCGAGGGGTTGATCGGCGCTGTGGGCGAGGCGCGTTCGCCCCTCGACCCGCGCGGTTCCGTCTTCGTGACGGGCGAGTTGTGGCGCGCGCGCACGGAAGGGGAGACGATCAACGAAAACGAAGAGGTGATTGTCACCGGCGTGGACGGACTGACTCTGAAAGTTAAGCGCCGGCAGGAGGTGTGAAATGGAAGAGCTGGTGCGCCTGGTTCTGCAGGTGGTGCCCGCCTGGCTAGCAGTCCTGATCATTTTGGGATTCGTGCTCGTGGCGGCGGCAATCCGCGTGATCCGCGAATACGAGCGCGCCGTCGTCTTCCGGCTGGGAAGGCTGATCGGGGCCAAGGGGCCGGGCCTCATCTGGCTGTGGCCGATCATTGATCGGATGGTCAAGATGGACCTGCGCGTGGTGACGCTCGACGTTCCGAAGCAGGAACTGATGACGCGCGACAATGTGCCGATGGCGGTGGACGCGGTAATCTACTTTCGAGTTGTGAACGCGAACGACGCGGTGGTCAAGGTGGAGAACTTCATCAAGGCCACCAGTTTGATTGCACAGACCACGCTACGCAGCATCATCGGGCAAGCGGAACTCGACGAATTGCTGAGCGAGCGTGAACGCATCAACCAGCGACTGCAAGAGGTGATTGACCAGCAGACCGAGCCTTGGGGGATAAAGGTGACGACGGTCGAGGTGCGGGATGTTGTCCTGCCCGACAGCATGAAGCGCGCGATGGCGCGCCAGGCCGAGACCGAGCGCGAGCGCCGCGCCAAGGTAATCAACGCTGAAGGCGAATTTCAGGCGGCGCAGCGGCTGGCGGACGCCGCCGCGATCATCGGCGCGCACCCGATGGCCCTGCAGCTGCGCTTCCTGCAGACGCTGACCGATGTCGCCAGCGAGCACAACTCGACCACCATCTTTCCGGTGCCGATTGACCTGTTCACCCCGTTCTTGCGCGCGGCGGCAGCGGTGGTTCCCACGCAGCCCCCTGCCCCTCAGAGCGGCACCGAAAAAAGCTCGCAGCAGTCGGGCTAGCTCGGCTGGCTAAGAAAGAAGTGGCAACGGGGGCCTGTGCGGTGCCCGGCGCCGCGCGCTCAGGCCCCTCTTGCGGTTAACGTACAGCCACATGAGCGCCCCGGCGTCGCTTCCGTGCCTGCTGCCCCTGGCTGCGTTCGCCAAGGGCTGACAGAACCAAGGGCGCAGGTTCCACACCTCTGCAGGCAAGCGGGCACACTCTGGTGAACGAAGGATACATGGAACCAGGGGTCAAGCGCTGGGACAAGTGAGGAAAGGAGCATTGAGGTTCGGCAATTTGGAATTCCTCATCCTTGTGCTCGCGGTGGCACTCAGATGTTGCACGCGAGATGCTTGGGCATCCACACCGACGGCAGGAGAGCATCCCAGGCTGCTGGTGAGGAAGGATGGCCTCGCGGCATTCCGCCAGAGGCTGACGCGGGGAGCCTTGCCACGTGTTTTGGCCGACGTGAAATCGCAGGCGGATCAACTGCTGAACACTCCGGCCAAGCCCCCGGGCGCCTCCAGGGCGCTGAGCAGCGCGCGCCAGGTGGAGAGGCGAGTGATACTCCTGGCCGCCGCCTACCTTGCCACCGCGGACAAGCGCTACGCAAACGCGGCTTACGAGCAGATGATGGGCTTGGGCGATTTTGACTCTTGGGTTGACCCGGTGCATGTCGCGGCGGCAAAGGGCGCGGACCTGATGACCGCCTCGGCCTGCCTGAGCATCGGGCTGGGCTACGACTGGACATATGACGCGCTCAGCGACCAGCAGCGTGAACGCCTTCGTAACATGCTCGTTACGAGAGGGCTCATCCCGTACATCAACGCTGTTGAACAGGGCGCCTGGTGGGCGCGCGTTTACCACAACTGGAACGCGGTCACCAATGGCGGCTGCGCAATCGGCGCCCTCGCCATCCTCGGGGAGGACCCGGCGGCCGAGAAGGCGCTTTCGCTGGCCCGTTCCAATATCGTCTATTTCTGGAATGCATTGGCCGCCGACGGCGGCTGGAACGAGGGGCTGGCCTACTGGCAATACGCCATGGAGCACGCGCTGCTGTTCGCCGCGTGCCTGCGCAATGTGGCGGGAACTGATGACGGCGTGTTCTCGCGGCCCGGCGTCAGGCAGACAGGTTACTTCCCCATTCTCTTCACAGCATCCGACGGCAACAGCGTGGCATTCTGCGACGACGGCATATGGGGCGCTCCCAGCATCCCGATCTTCTACTTGCTGGCGAGCGAGTTCAAGGAGCCGGCGTTTGCGTGGCAGAGGCGCAACTTTGCCAAAGGAGCGGAGGCGCTCGACCTGTTCTGGATGCCGGAGCCTCAGCCGGATTTCGATCCCGCTTCACTACCCAGGGCGCAATTGTTTCACAGCATCGGCTGGGCCATGATGCGCAAGGGTCCCGGCCAGCCGGACCAGGACATCTACCTCGCTTTCAAGTCGGGCGACCTGCAAACAAATCACTCTCATGCGGACCTGAATTCCTTCGTGCTGGTCGCATTCGGCGATAGGCTGCTGATTGACCCGGGAGCCGGGGCTTACGTGCCGGGATACTTCAGCCCCAAGCGCTATCAGTTCTACCACGCCAGCACGCGCGGGCACAACACTCTGTTGGTGAACGGGCAGGGGCAGAATCCAACGACCAAGGGCGAGATCGCGAAGTTCGAGAGCACGCCCGAGTACGACTGGCTGCTGGGGCGCGCGGGTTCCTGCTATGGGGATGCGCTCGAGGTGTTCGACCGGGTTGTTGTGTTCGTTGACCACAAGTATTTTGTTCTCATGGACGACGTGCGGGCTCCCACCGATTCAGAGTTCCGCTGGCTGCTGCACACGCGCGCCCAGGTTGCCGGCACGGACTGGGGGGCCACAATCACCGGCCAGCGCGCCGCGCTCGATGTGCATATCATCTCTCCTCTTCCCTTCTCATTCGACACGCAGCAGGGAGAGGCGAAAGACACGATTCTGGCCGTCAGCCCGCCGCTCAAGTCCGGCAGCCAGAAGTTCATCGCCGTACTCTATCCTCGGCTGCGCGATGGGGCGCAGGCCGATGTGCATGCTTCACCATCCGGCACAGGGGTTGTGGTGAAACTTCCGTCCGGTCGAAGCGATGAGATAACATTCGTCCAGCATGCGGACAAATGGCAGCCGCGCGTCAAACTGGGGCGCGAGCGAGGCTAGTCCCAACGTGAGGGAGAGTGGGCCCGAGTGACGCGCGGTTCTGCAGTGTCTGTGGTCTGGCGGCGGATATCTGATTGGGTGGGGCCGCTGGTCGCGCTCATGGTGATGGGGGCAATCCTTGCCTTCACCTCGCCCCATTTCTTGACCCGCGGGAATATCTCGAGCGTGGCCACGCAAGCCTCCCCGATCGCGATCCTCGCGATTGGGGAGACGATAGTCATCATCTCAGGCGGGATTGACCTTTCAGTGGGCTCGGTGCTCGCCCTTTGCGGCGTGCTGGCAGCACTATTGATGAACAAAGGCGTGGCGATAGCGCCAGCCTGCCTGGCCGCGGTGGCCTGCGGGCTGGCCTGCGGGGCGACAAGCGGGGCGCTCACCGCATATGGGAAGATGCCCTCTTTCATCGCCACGCTCGGAATGATGGGCATTGCAAGGGGGGCGGCGTACATCATCACAGGCGGCGTCAACGTGGATCTGCCGGCGGCGTTCCCGGAATTCGCCCGCGCGCGGCTGGCGGGCGTTCCGCTGCCCGCGCTGGCGGCCACAGTGGTGGCCGTAGCTGCGCATGTGCTCCTGGCGCTCACTGTGTTGGGCCGCCGCGTGTACGCTATCGGGGGCAATGCCGAGGCGGCCCGGCTCTCCGGAATTCCAGTGAAGCGCGTGGTGACCATCCTCTTTGCGCTTTCGGGGCTGCTGTGCTCACTCGCGGGGCTGGTGCTGACAAGCCGCCTGGGCATTGGCCAGCCAACGGCAGCGGTGGGCTACGAACTCGATGCCATCGCCGCTGCAGTGATCGGCGGCGCAAGCCTGATGGGAGGACAGGGAACGATCCCCGGCACGCTCATCGGCGCCGCGATCATGGGGGTGCTGCGCAACGGGCTGAATCTCCTCAACGTGGAAGTCTTCTGGCAGCAGGTGGCCATCGGGGTGATCATCATCGCCGCGGTCTTCTTCGACCAGTTCAGGCGGCGCAGGTAGATTGACAACAGGAGCGAATCTTCGGATACCCTGTCGCATGGAGCGAGAAATGAGAAGCATCTGCATTGCGTGCCTTATCCTGCTCACGGCAATCTTGCTGTGCGGGTGCGCACGTCAGCAGCAGGGACCCTCTGCCCGCAAGCCCAGCGAAAAGAAACTGAAGATAGCCGTCGTGCCGAAAGGAGTGGCGTTTGACTTTTGGCGCACGGTGAAGGCCGGGGCGGAGAAAGCGGCCGGCGAACTGGGGGTCACCGCCATCTGGAAAGGCCCCTCCGACGAACGTGACGTTGCGGGCCAGATCGCGATGCTGGAGGACTTCATCAATTCCCAGGTGGACGCGATCGTGATGGCTGCGTGCGACTCAAAGGCCCTGCTGCCAATCGTGAAGAAGGCCAAGGAGGCCAACATCCCGCTTATCACCATTGATTCCGGCGTTGACGACAAGGCTGTGCCCTTCGTGGCCACCGACAATATCAAGGGGGCGCAGATCGCTGCGCAGACCCTTGTCAAACTGATTGGCGGCAAGGGCAAGGTGGGGCTGATCCCGTTCCTCCGCGGCGCCGCCACGTCGGACATGCGAGAGAAAGGGTTCAGCGACGAGATCAAGGGGCACCCGGGGGTGACCATCGCGAGCAAGTTGTATTCGGAGAGCGAAACGGCAAAGGGAATGGCGGTTACCGAGGACATGCTGACATCGGTGCCCGACCTTGCCGGCATTTTCGCCGCCAACGAGCCGGGCGCGATAGGAGCCGCGAGCGTGGTTGAACAGCGGGGCCTGGCGGGCAAGGTGAAACTGGTCGCGTTCGACGCCGCCGAGAGCGAGATCGCAGCGGTCAGAAAGGGAACGATCCAGGCGCTGGTTGTTCAGAACCCTTACAAGATGGGATATGAGGGAGTGCAACTGGCGGTGAAGGCGATCCACGGGGAGAAGGTTCCCCTGCGCGTGGACACCGGCGTCACCGTGGTCACCAAGGAAAACCTGGAGGCCCCAGAGGTCAAGGCCCTTCTGGCAAAGCCCGGCAAGTAGCACCGAGCTGCAGGCCGGGGCGATTCCTTGCCGTCGGCCTCGCGGGGCGCGGGGTTGACGGGCTTTCTGGGCGGACGTATAATCGAGCGACAGATGGGGCAGCCCCGCATTCCTGCATTTTATGGAATATTTGTGGCGGTGGCGCTGTTGTCCACGCCAGCCCTGGGTGTTGACGCCGTGCCGCCTGGCTGGCATGTCGCTAATCCGCAGGTCCTGGTTCTGGTGTATTCTTCGGGCGAGCGGAGTGACCAAGTGAGCTTGCAGTTCGCAGGGCAAGTTGCGCCCGAGGAAATGCGCCGGCTGGTAGCGCAGGCTGCCCGCTTGGGCGGGTGGGAACCCGGTCCCCAGAAGGTTGAGCACGAGGTATTCGTATCGGGTCAATTGTGGGAACAGTTGACAGGGCAGAAGGCCAGCCCGCAGCCGCGGACACTGGTTTCATTCACGGCCACCGGCCTGGTGAACCGGCAAGCAGGCCGGCTCGGGGTGCAGGAATTCCTTCGGGCCTTTAGTGATTATTCGCCCGTCAGGGTGGTATACAAGGTGGGGGGCAGCTTCAAGTTCGCGGGTCCTGCGGCAAAGGACTTAGAAGGCTGGAGCGTAGAATTACAGCGCGGAGGCCAGACTTACACCTACGATGCAGCGCGCAAGCGAGCGCCTGGCAGCGCGCGGCAGCGACCGGAGCGCGGACATCGAGAGCGCGCGAAGGGCTCGGGCTCGATTTGGGGATGGCTGTGCATCGCGGCGGCAGGTGTGGCTGCGGGGGCTGGTGCCTGGTGCTGGCTGGGCCGCGAGATCAGCAAAAAACGCAGAAGAGGTGATCCCAGTGGCTGTGGAACTTGAATCCCTTTGCAGGGTAGCAGTTGAACACAAGGGGTCGGACCTGTTCATCAAGGCGGATTCCCCGCCCGCGATGCGCATTCATGGGCGCATCGTGCTCACCGACATGGAGCCGCTCACGCCCGAGGAGACCGAGAAGCTTGCGCACTCCATCATGACCGAGGAGCAGATTCACCGCTTCCACGACTACCATGAACTGGACCTGGCCTTCACCCTGGGCGACCTGGCGCGCTTTCGCTGCAACATTTTCCAGCAGCGGGGCACGGTGGGCATGGTGCTGCGCATCATCCCACTCGAGATCTTCTCCCTGGAAGAACTCGGCATGCCCAAGGTGCTCGCCGAGCTGACCAAATATCACCAGGGCTGCATGCTGGTTACCGGCCCCACGGGGTGCGGCAAGTCAACCACCCTGGGGGCGATGATGGACCTGATAAACCGCGGCCGCCGCTGCCACATGGTTACCATCGAGGACCCGATCGAGTTCGTGCACATGGACCGCCTCGCCATCGTGAGCCAGAGGGAGGTGGGGATAGACACCGAGTCATTCTGGGACGCCATGAAATACGTCGTGCGCGAGAGCCCCGACGTGATCCTGATCGGGGAGATGCGTGACGCCGAAACGATGCGTGTGGCGCTGACTGCGGCGGAGACCGGCCATCTGGTCTTCTCAACTGTTCACACCACCAGCGCCTCGGACACCATCGAGAGAATCGTTAACATCTTCCCGCCTCACGAGAAGCCGCAGATCTGCCTGCGGCTGTCCACGGCACTGTTGGGCGTCGTTTCGCAGAAGCTTATCCCCCGTGCCGACGGCACCGGGCGCGTGGCCGCAGTGGAGGTGATGATTAACACCCCCACGGTTTCCAAGCTGATCGAAGAGGGCCGGTCCGCGCAGATTTACAGTGCGATCTCAGAGGGCGGCTACTGGGGGATGCAGACCATGAACCAGTCGCTGCTGAAGTTCACGCGCGCCGGAATCCTGACCGAGGAGGATGCGCTGGCTCACGCCGGGAACCTCACCGAACTGAAACAGATGCTGCGCCGCGGAGTTACTGCCGCCAGCCTGGCAGGCCGGCCCGGCGGGAGCACCAGCAAAGAGCAAAGCTGAGAGCGATGCCTGTCCCTCCACTCGACGATTTGCTGCGCCTGGTCGTGGAGCAGAACGCTTCCGATCTGCACATCAAGGCGGGTGAGCCGCCCATCCTGCGCATCCACGGCATGCTCACGCGCACCAACTATCCGCGCCTCACCCCGGAAGATGCCAAGAACATGGTTTACGGCATCATGACAGAGGAGCGACAGCACCGCTACGAGCGCAAGATGGAACTCGACATGGCCTACGCGCTCGAGGGCGTGGCCCGCTTCCGGGTCAACGTGTTCAGACAGCGCGCCTGCGTCGGCGCGGCCTTTCGCCTGATTCCGCTTCGCGTGCAGACGGTTGACGAGCTGGGATTGCCCCAGGTCTTGAAGCGCATTGCCCTGCTGCCGCGCGGGCTGGTGCTGGTTACCGGCCCCACAGGAAGCGGCAAGTCCACCACGCTGGCCGCGATGATAGACTGGATCAACGAGCACAGGGCGGTCCATATCATCACCATCGAGGACCCGATAGAATTCATGCACGCCGACAAGGTGGCCGCCATAGAGCAGCGCGAAGTCGAGATAGACACCCACTCTTTCGCCGATGGCTTGCGGCACGTGATGCGGCAGAACCCGGACGTGATCCTGGTAGGCGAGATGAGGGACCTGGAGACGATGCAGTTGGCAATCACGGCTGCGGAAACTGGCCACCTCGTTTTCGCGACCGTGCACACCACTGACGCCGCGCAGACGATGGACCGCATCGTGGACGTCTTCGAGCCCGACCGCCAGGAGCAGATCCGCATGCAGTTGAGCGTCGTCATCCAGGCGGTAGTCAGCCAGACGCTGCTGCCGCGCTGCGATGTTGCCGGCAGGGCTGCGGCGTTCGAGATCATGATGGCCAACCCGGCGATCCGCAACCTGATCCGCGAAGCGAAGACCCACCAGATTTACGCCATGATCCAAACCGGACACGACTTGGGCATGCAGACCCTCGACGGCCACTTGCTGCAGCTCTACCGCCAGGGCCTGGTGACGTTCGAGGATGCGGTGGCCAAGTCTTCCAACCCGGCCGAGTTCCGCGACCGGGTCAAGATCGCGGCCGCGGCCGGAGCGGTGGGGAGCGCAACCCCCCCGTAGTGGTTCTGCAATGACTGCAACGCTCGACGAACTTCTCGTGACGATGGTGGAGAGCGACGCCTCCGACCTGATCGTGAAGGTTGACTGCCCGCCCTTGCTGCGCATCTACGGCGAGCTTAATCCCATGGACCTGCCGCCGCTGACTCGCGACGATACGCGCAGCCTTGCCTACGCCATCATGGACCAGCGCCGCCGCGCCTCCTTCGAGCGCGACTGGGAACTGGACGCGGGGCACGAGATCCTGGGCGTCGGCAGGTTCCGCATCAACTGTTTTATCCAGCGCGGCAACGTGGGCATGGCCGTCCGCCACATACCCCTGCACATTAACACGATGGAAGAACTCGGCCTGCCCGAGGTCTGCCGCTACTTCGCCGACCGCCCCAGGGGCCTGGTGTTGATAACGGGGCCCGCCGGGTGTGGCAAGTCCACAACGCAGGCGGCGATGATTCACTACATCAACGGGAAGTACCCCTGCCACATTGTGACCGTCGAGGACCCCGTCGAGTTCGTGCACCAGAACGACAAGGCGATGGTCAATCAGCGCGAACTGGGCGCCGACACGCTCTCGTTCGCCAACGCGCTGAAGTTCGTTCTGCGCCAGGACCCGGATGTCATCCTGATCGGGGAAATGCGAGACCTGGAAACCATCCAGTTGGCGATCACTGCGGCCGAGACTGGGCACCTGGTGCTGGGAACGCTGCACACCACGGACGCGGTCCAGACGGTTGACCGGTGCATTGACATTTTCCCCACCCACCAGCAGCAGCAGATCCGCATGCAGTTGTCAGTTAACCTGCTGGGGGTCATATCGCAGATCTTGGTCCGCCGCTCTGACGGCAAGGGCCGCATCGCGTCGTTCGAGACCCTGGTCTGCATCCCGGCGGTGCGTGCCGGCATACGCGAAAAGAAGACGCACCAGATCGCCTCCGTCATTCAAACTGGGGCCAAGCAGGGCATGATAACCCTCGACCAATCGCTCGCTGGGCTAGTGCATTCGGGCGCGGTGGACGCTGAAGAGGCGCGCACCAAGGCAAAAGATCCTGCCGAGTTCATGCGCCTGCTCGCCTCAGACGAAGAGAACTCCTCGCGTTAGCTCAGGCTGAGCTGCCCCGCAGCCGCCACCGCCCACCTGGTTTGACAAGGCAGGGCTAGCTCTGGTAATCTGGCGGCGCCCCATGGCGCGGGTTGTTGTCTTTCATACCACCGACTTTCACAACCGCCTCACTGTACAGCAAGCGCGAAAACTCGCCGCGTTGAAGAGAGAGGCGGGCCGGAGCCTACTGCTGGACTCGGGAGACGCGATCGGAGCGGGCAACCTGACCTACCGCCCGGGGGGCGAGCCAATCCTCGAACTGATGGCGAGCGCGGGATATGATGCGATGGCGATGGGCAACCGGGAATCGCACCCCAACTACGCAGTTCTCAAGAAAAAGCTTGCGCAGGCCACATTCCCGGTGCTGGCGGCCAACCTGAGGCCGCAGCGCGGCAAGCCAGTGCCGGCCTGCATTCGCAGCCACATAATAGCGCTGCTGGGCAACGGCTTGCGCGTGGCGGTGGTGGGGCTGGCGCCCCAGATAACGGCCCCCGAATCATGGTGGCGGCGGGTGACCGACTACATATTCGACGAGCCGCAGAAAACGGCCGAGGGCCTTGTCAAGAAGTTGCGCCCCCAGGCTGATGTTGTCATACTTCTGACACATTTGGGTATCGCAGCCGACAGGATGCTGGCAGGGATCGAGGGGGTCCATCTCGTTCTCGGCGGGCATGGTCACAGGCCCATCATGCCTCCCGAGAAAGTCGGCGCAGCCTACATCGCTCACGCCCCGCCTTATGCGCGCGGCGTGAGCCGCCTGGCGATCGAGGTCCATCAAACCGGTGTGGAAGTATCGGGCGAGGTCCTGGAGCTGTAGATGACGAAGGCCCGCAACTCAGGAACACAGGGGACTGGAATCTGGCTCCAGATAGCAAGCGCCGCGTGGATTGGTTTCGTTGTGGTCGCCTACTACTTCTTTCAATCCATCAAATTGAGCGCCGCCCTGGCGGGCCTGATGCGCCCGGCGCGCTGAGGCCCTCGTGCTCGCGCTCGGCGCACTTGCGCTTCTGGTGTTGGTCGTCGCCGCAGGGTTTGCGGCAGGTTCATCCCTGATCATCAGGCTGCCGGGATGGCAAAGCCGGTGGGAGCACTTCGTTTATTCCACGGCAGTGGGACTGGGCATACTGGCCTACGCAATGCTCGCTGCGGGGCTGCTCGGCTGGCTGCGGTTGCCCGTCGCGATCGCGGTCGTTTGCCTCTTGGGTCTGACCTATCTCCTGAGAAGGGGCAAGGCTGTTGCTATCGAGGGCAACACAGAGGGACAGCCTGGCAAATGGAAAGCGGCCGCTTGGGCTGCGGGTTTGTTCCTCGGGATTATTGCAGGGCTGTCGCTGTTGGAAGCGCTGGCCCCACCCAGCGGAGCGGACTGGGACGGTCTCTCATATCACCTGGCAGTGCCCAAGATATACCTGCGCGCCGCGCGCATTTACTACCTCGGCTGGATGAGCCATTCGAACTTCCCATTTACATGGGAGATGCTTTATGCGGTTGGCCTGATGCTGCAGGGAGCGCGGCTCGCCAAGCTGTTCCACTGGCTGGCGGGCGCGCTGGCCGCTGCGGCAGCCTACTTCGTTGCGCGACAGGCGTCCGGCAGGCGCGCGGGCGTGCTGGCAGCGTGCTGTTTCGCCGCTGCGCCGCTGGCGGGATGGGAAGCGACCGTGGCCGGCAATGATCTCGCAGCATCCCTGTACACGCTCCTGGCCCTGGGCGCTCTCTTGCATTGGCACCGCAGCGGAGACAAGCGGTGGCTGTGGCTCTGCGGCGCTCTGGCCGGGCTCGCCGCCGGGTGCAAGATGACTGCTCTGTTGCTCATCACCTTCCTGGTGCCGGCGGTTCTTGTTCAGGGCACGAGTGGCAAGCGGCTTCGCCATGCGGTGCAACTTGCGGTGATCGCACTGGTGATTGCCTCGCCCTGGTATGTGAAGAGCACGATGTGGACTGGCAATCCGGTGTATCCATTCTTCTACGAACTTTTCGGCGGCAAATACTGGAGCGCGGAGGCGGCAGCGCTGTACCGCCAAGAGCAGCTCTCTTTCGGAATGGGCAGGGGGCTGGCAGCGTTGTTGCTGCTGCCCTGGAATCTCACCATGCACGGGAACAAGTTTTCGAACTGGCCCGAACGCACTTTCACGATCGCCACTCAGTCGCTGGGGCCTCTGCTGTTGGCGCTGGTTCCAATGTTCTGGCTGCGGCGGCTGAGCCGGGGTGAGAAGGCCCTGCTGGCATACTGCGTCATTGCGCTGGTGGCCTGGTTCTGGATGAGCCAGCACATTCGCTACATGCTGCCAACCGCTGCGATCCTATGCGTTCTAGCCGGCATTGGTGCCGATAAGGCTGCCCAGGCGGGGACAGGCAAGGTGGTGGGGGCCGCATATGCTGCGGCCGCACTTTGGGCAGTGCTCGTTCTCGGGCTCGGTGCTCTGGGTTCCTTTCCGGCCGCCCTGGGATTGGAAAGCGAGCCCCGCTACCTGGCGCGAACCCTGGATGAGTATCCGGCCGTCAAAATGGTGAACTCGCTTCCTGCCGAGGCAAAGGTTATCATGTACGGTGAGACGCGCGGCTTCTATTTCGACCGCGACTACATGTGGGGCAACCACCATCACGAGATGCTGCTGTACGACAGGATGGCTGATGTGCGGCAGCTGATTGGCGGATATCGGAGCATGGGAGTCACTCACGTTCTGGTGACGGCATCATTCTTGAGCGCGGTGCGAACCGGGCAGGAGCCTCTTTCAAGGCTGATGCGGCAGGCGCTGGCCGAGGGGCTGCTGAAGCCCGTGGCGGAGAGCCGGGGATATGCCCTTTACGCGGTCCAATAAGCGAGAAGCCCAGGCCGGGCCAACAGCCTGGCTGGTGCCGATATGCGCGGCATACTTGCTGCTCGCGGGGTGGTATGCGCACTTCATCCCGTTCGGCCAGGCGCCTGATGAATCCGCACACCTGCTGTATGTTGCTCACCTCGCCGAGCACAGAACGCTTCCGGTTTTCAGGCCCGGGGGTGAGGGCAGCTATGAGTTTCACCATCCGCCGCTGTACTATGTGCTGGCGCTGCCGGCATATCTCGCTGGCAGCGCCGCCAGCCGCTACGAGGCAGTGCGCTGGGTGAACGTGATGCTGGGCCTGGGGGCGATATGGGCGACATTCGCGCTCCTGCGCGAGGTTTTCCCGAAGCGGCCGTCTCTGGCGGTTGCGTCGGCGGCGCTGGTAGCCTTTCTGCCCATGCACATTGCGCTGTGCGCGAGCGTCACGAATGACATCCTGGGGGAGGTCATCTCCGCGTGGACCCTGGTCGTGTGCGCCCAAGGCATCAGGCGGGGATGGAACCCACGGCGCGCTGCCTTGGCGGGGGCGCTCGTCGGGCTTGGGTGGCTGACCAGATCGGCGACATTCCCGCTGGTGGCGATCGGCTGGCTGGCGATCTTCCTTCGTCACAACCGCCGACAGGGCCTGGAGTGGAAGCCAATGCTGGTGAACCTTTGCTGGTTTACCGGCGTCGCAGTCCTGGTGGGAGGATGGTGGCTTGTCCGCAACCAGTTGCTCTACGGCGACCCGCTTGCAATGCGCGCCTTTCTGGGCGGGTTTGGCAAGGGCCCCAGCCCCCGGTACTTCTTCGACCGCGGCATCGGGCTAGGGGGGTATATGATGATCGTCTCCGCTTGGACTTTCGCGAGCTTCTGGGGGGTATTCGGCAATATGAGCGTGTTCATGCCGATCTGGTCGGTTTACGTGCCGCTCGCCGCTGTTTGCGCGGCCAGCGCGGCGGGAGTGGGCAAGTTTCTGAGGGGCTGGCGCGGGCTCGAGATAAGTGAGCGGCAGATGCTGCTCTTGCTGGGCTTTGCGGGCCTGGTGCAGGTGGTAGCCTTCGTGAGGTTCAATATGGCTTTGTTCCAGGCGCAGGCGCGCTTTCTTTACCCTGCGCTGCCTTTCTGGGCGATGCTCTTGTGCCTGGGGCTGGGCGAATGGGCGGGGAAAAGGCGGTGGGTTGGAGAAATGTTGCCGGGCGGGGCTGCGCTCGTTCTGGCGGTGGCTGCGCCCTGGCTGTGGATCATGCCCAAGTTGGGGGCTTGAGACGAGTGAAAACGTGGTGTGGACAACTGCACAGGTGGTGGGTGCCGATGCTTGCTTTGGCGGCACTGCTTGGCGGCTGCGGGCCGCGCCCGTCGCACCAGCGAAAAGGCAAGCCGCGAGCCGAGGAGCAAGCGCCGGAAAAGGCCGCGGTAGCGCCCGTGCGGTTGAAACAGCGCAGCATGTCAATCAGCCTGTCCGACGAAAAAGGGCAGCCGATATTCGAGGCCAGCGCAGCATCCTTAGAGGTGGACGAGAATACGAAGACAGGGCGGATGCAAAACCCGCGCTTCACCTTCTACGACGCGGGCAAGGTAGCCATGAAAGCACGATCCGGCAGCGTGATTGCTGACTACGCGAAGAAGATCGTGCACTTGGATGGCGGGGTCGAAGGCGATTCCGAGGCCAGCGGCTATTCGTTCCGCGCCGACCGGGCGCAATGGGACTATGACAAGAAGGAACTGCGCGCCTGGGGCGGAGTTCGCTTCTGGCGGAAGGAGTGGGAGGCGAAGGGGGAGGAACTGGTGGGCGATACGGCGCTCAAGCGCGCGAGGTTGATCGGCAGCCCCGCGACACTGAGAATCGCGCAGCGGGGCACTGAAAAGCCAAAGACAGCGAGAGGACGGCAAAAGCAATGAAGATTCCTGCAGTTGGATGGGCGTCCGTGATGCTTCTTGTGGCTGGCGCGCTGGCGTCCGCCGCACATTCCCAGCCGGCGGCGACCACGTCAGGACCGACGAAAGCCGCGAAGCCGGCACAGCGCACCCTGGTGATCGAAGCACCCGTGATCGAGCGCGAGCCCGACCCGCAGAACCCGGACAAGGAGATATGGAAAGCCAGCGGGGGAGTGACGGTGACGAGCGAAGAGATGTCCTTCAGGTCGAAAGAGATAACCGCTTTGGCAAGCAAGAAGGGCGGAGTTGAGCAGGTGCACGCCACCGGGTCGGTGATCATCAAGGGCAGCCGCAAGACCAAGGAGGGCATCGAGCAGCGCTTAGACGCCACGAGCGACGAGGCTGTCTATTTCATCAGTGAGCGGAGGCTCATTCTGTCTGGCAATGTGAGGGGCACGCTGGCAGAGGTGGAACGCGAGCGGTCATGGGATTTGACCTCGCAACGCGCTCAGCTGTGGCTCGACGAAGACAGGCTGCGGCTGGAGAGCGCAATCGTGAAGATGACCATGCCGGAGAAGACGGAAAAGCCGGGAAGCAAATAGATGGGCGCGCGAACGCTTGCAGCGGAAAGCCTGACGAAGATCTACAGCGGGCGACGGGTGGTTGACGGCCTGAGCCTCGATGTCTCGCAAGGGGAGATCGTGGGCCTGCTGGGGCCAAATGGCGCGGGGAAGACGACCACCTTCTACATGTGCCTTGGGCTGGTGCGGCCGAACGGCGGGCGCGTGCTGTTTGATGGGCAGGATATCACGAGGGTCCCGATGTACCAGCGCGCGCGCATGGGCCTGGGCTACCTGCCGCAGGAGGCCTCGATCTTCAGGCACCTCACCGTCGAGCAGAACCTGATGGCGGTGCTCGAGATGCAGCCGATAAGCAGGGTCGAGCAGCGGGACCGGGCGGAAGCCGCGATGAGCGAAATGCACATCGAACATCTCCGCCACCAACTGGGGATCGTCCTGTCGGGCGGAGAGCGCCGGCGCGTGGAGATCGCGCGCGCGCTGGTGATGAAGCCGTCTTTCATCCTGCTCGACGAGCCCTTCACAGGAGTTGACCCGATCACGGTGAGCGAGTTGAAGCAAATCATGACCTCGCTCAAGGAACGGGGGATAGGGATCCTGGTGACCGACCACAATGTGCGCGACATGCTTGCGGTGACCGACCGCAGCTACATCATCTCGGACGGCAAGATCCTGACCTCTGGCCCATCGGATGCGCTGCCAGGCGACCCGATTGCGCGGCGCTTCTACCTGGGGGAGGATTTCGAGGTCTGAGGCGGCGGTGAAGATCCTGGATCGCTACATTCTGCGCGAACTGCTGTCGCCGTTTCTATTCGCGACGGGCGCGTTCACCCTGGTCTTCCTGATGGCCAACGTGCTTTTTCAACTGACCGAGATGATAGCCCAGCAGCGGATCGGGCTGTGGGACGCTGCCAAACTGCTCGTGCTGTGGTTGCCTTACTTCATGCGATATACTTTTCCAATGGCCATGCTCCTGGGCACGCTGCTCTCGCTGGCGAGGCTGTCGGGCGAGCAGGAGATGGTGGCGATGGCGGCGGGAGGGGTGAGTTTCACGCGCTTGATGGCGCCCCTGGCCTTGGCCGGATTGGTTGTCAGCCTGGTGACCCTTGCATTCAATGAGCAGGTATGCCCCGCGGCGACTGATGCCGCCGAGCGCATACTCGCGGCCAGGGGCGTAGCGACAGGGTACGCGGATGACATCGTGCTGCGCGGCTATGAGGGGAAACGGCTCGCCAGCATTCTCACCGCGGGTCGCCTCAACGTCCGCGAGGGCACAATGCGCGACCTGATCCTGGTAGTCAACAGTCGCAGAGGGCCGAGCATGACCATCTGGGCGAAGAGGGCGCGCTGGCAGGGCCGCACCTGGCGCTTTTACGACGGCAAGATGGTGTTCCCGCTGGAGAAGTTGAAGCCGACGGTGTCCTTCGGCAAGGAAGGCATGGATATGGAATTGCGCACCTCGCCGCTGGAAATCGCCAGGCGAGACCGCGCGCTGAGCGAGATGTCGTGGAGCGAACTGCGCGCCCTGGTCAGGCGGCTGAGAGCGGCAGGGGCGCGAAGAGGACACAGGGACACCGTGGCCGCAATGGTGGTCGAATTGCACAACAAACTGTCCGTCCCGTTTGCCAGCCTGGTGTTCGCCCTGCTGGCGGCACCGCTCGCGGTGCGCCCGCAGCGCAGCAGCCGCGCGTGGGGATTCGGGCTCAGTTTGCTGGTGATCTTTGTTTACTACATTATATGGAACTACCTGGTCGTACTCGCGGGGGGAGAAGTGGTTCCGCCCTGGCTGGCGGCATGGCTGCCGAATGTTCTCGGCCTCGGGGTTGCCGCTGCACTGATTCGCAGGCAGACCCGGCACTGAGGAGCACTAGCGTGCGAGCAGCGCGCGATAAACTTCGCGCCAGGGGACCTTGAGGTCCTCGGCCGCCCGCGTGGCGGCGCTGCGGGTTGACGTACCTGCGCTGCGCAGGCTGCGAGCCAGCGCAAGCGCTTCCTGCAATCGCTTTTCGGGCGATCCCACGTCTTCTTCTCGCTGCGGCGAGGAGCCGGTCTGCTCGGCCCCGGCCACGAGGACGACGGCCTCGCCTCTCGGGCTGGTTTTCTCGAAGTGCCTGACGACCTCGGAGAGAAAGCCGCGCACGATTTCCTCAAACTTCTTCGTCAACTCGCGCGCCACAACCGCCTGGCGGTCGCCCAGAACTTTCCTCATGTCCTTCAAGCAAGAGACAAGCCGGTGCGGGGCCTCAAAGAAAACAAGCGTCCGGGCCTGACCGCCGAGTTCGGCTATCACTTTTCGCCTCTCCGGCGCGCGCCTGGGCAGAAAGCCGATGAAAATCAGGCTGCTGGTAGGCAGCCCCGACACAGCCAGCGCGGCAACCAGCGCCGATGGGCCAGGGATCGCAACGACCGGCAGCCCTTCGCGAATGCAGGCCCTCACAATTCCCTCCCCCGGATCGGAAATCCCCGGCGTGCCGGCATCGCAGGTCAGCGCTACGCTCTTTCCCTCCTCCAGCAGCCCGATTATCTTCTCGACGACGCCTGGCTTGCTGTGGCGATGGTAACTGAACATCGGCTTGCGAATCTGGTAATGGCTGAGCAGCTTGAGGGTGACGCGCGTGTCCTCTGCCGCGATGATGTCCACCTCCCGCAGAGTGCGCAGCGCGCGCAGTGTGATGTCCTCAAGATTGCCGATGGGCGTGGCTACGAGAAAAAGGGTTCCGCAAGCGTCGCGGGTCGAGCGCGCAGAGCCCCCGCCGGGCGGCACGGTCGTCTTACCTCTTCCTGCTCGCCCGGCGCCCGGCCTGCCCAAGGGCCTGGCGCGCGCGGGCCAGTTGTTGGCGAACGCGGGCGGGCGCCGTGCCGCCGGGCGAGGACTTTGAGGCCACGCACGCGTCCAGGGCCAGCCGGGGCAGCAAGTCCTCGCCGAACAGCGGGCTGAAGCGGTGCCACTCGCGCAGGCTGAGGTCGCGCAGCGACTTGCCCGTGTTCTCGCAATACACGACAATCTTTCCCAGCACGTTGTGCGCCTGTGCGAAAGGCAACCCTTTTTTCGCGAGGTATTCGGCGGCCTCGGTCGCGCCCCAGAGCCACGACTCCTTTTCCAGTGCCTCGCGCATGCGCTGGCGGTTGAAGACAACAGTGGAGATAATGCCCGTCATCACGGCAAGGCTTTCATTGAGCACATCGAGCGCATCGAAGACCGCTTCCTTGTCCTCCTGTAGGTCCAATTCGTAGCCCGGATGCGACAGCCCCTTCAGCGTGGCGATCAGCCCCGCGAGGTCCCCGAGCACGCGGCCAGCCTTCGCGCTCGTCAACTCGGCTGCGTCGGGATTGCGCTTGTGCGGCATGATGCTCGAACCACTCGACCACGCATCGTCAAGAGTCACGAACGCGGACTTCGGGTCGGGCCCGGCCCATAGGATCAGGGACTCGGCGAGACTCGAAAGGTGCAGCATTGCAATGCATGCCGCGGCCAGGAATTCAACCGCAAAGTCGCGGTCGGAGACGGCATCCATGCTGTTCTCGAAGGCCGCTGAGAAGCCCAATTCCTTTGCAGCCAGATCAGGCCGGATCGGCAATGAGGTGCCAGCAATTGCAGCAGCGCCGAGGGGAGACACGTCCACGCGCTTCAGGCACTCGCAGAATCGCTCCCGGTCCCGCTGCAGTTTCCAGAAGTATGCGAGCAGGTGATGCGACAGCAGCACTGGCTCCGCCAACTGCCCGTGGGTGAACCCGGGGGCGACGGAGGGGGGCTTAGCATTCAGGTGCTCATCGGCGCGCTTCACCAGGGCGCGCTGCAAGTCCGAAATGCCGGCGAGCACCCGCGGCATCTCATCCTTGAGAAACAGGCGCAAATCGAGCGCAACCTGATCGTTTCGGCTTCTTCCGGTTCGAAGCTTGCCGGCGAGGTCACCCACTTTCTCCCTCAGCAGCCGCTCGATCTCGCTGTGGATGTCCTCGGAGGCCGGGTCGAAGGCTGGCTTCCCCTTCTCCTTTTCCTGTTTCTCAAGATCCCGGTAGATGGCTTTCAGCGCCCGCACAATCCGGTCGGCCTCGGACCTGGGGATGATGTCTTGCCGGCCGAGCATTGTTGCGTGCGCGATGCTGCCGCGCACGTCCTGCTTCCACAGGCGCCAGTCGAACGGAAGCGATGCAGTGAACCGGGCAAATGTTGGATCGGGCGGCTTGCGAAAGCGCCCACCCCACATCCTCATTGGTAGCCTCCCCTACTCCTTTTGTTTCTGCTGGCGGGCCGCAATGCGCGCGGGCAAGCCCCAGAGTTCTATGAAGCCCTTGCTCGCCGATGGATCGAAGGTTGCGCCCGGGCCGTAGGTGGCAACCTCCCGCTTATACTGCGAAAACGGCGACTCTCGCCCGGCCACCGTGCAAGCGCCCTTGTGCAGTTTGACGGTTACGGTGCCCGAGACGCATTTCTGCGTGCTTTCGATGAATGCGTCAAGCGCCTCTCGCAGCGGGCTGAACCACAGGCCGTAGTAAATCAGTTCGGCGTATTTCACTTCCACCAGTTGTTTGTAGTGGGCGGCCTCGCGCTCAAGGGTCAGGGCCTCCAGGTCGCGGTGCGCGGCCAAAAGCACCGTGGCAGCCGGAGCCTCGTAAACCTCGCGCGACTTGAAGCCCACCAGTCGGTTCTCGATCATGTCAATTCTTCCGACGCCGTGCGCGCCGGCCAGCGCGTTCAGCTCCCCGATCAGGGCCGCGGGCGACAGCGCTCTGCCATCCAACGACACCGGCACTCCGGCCTCGAAGGTTATCTTGACATAGGCGGGCTTATCGGGCGCTGAAGCCGGGCTCTTCGTCCACTCGAAAACCTCCTCGGGGGGCTCAGCCGCAGGATCCTCGAGCACGCCGCATTCGATGGATCGGCCCCAAAGATTGACGTCCGTGCTGTAGGGGCTCTTCTTTGTGACGGGCACCGGGACTCCCCTCTGGCGCGCCCATTCGATCTCCTCTTCGCGGCTGACGTTCCACTCGCGGAAGGGAGCGATGACCTCCAGTTGCGGATAGAGGATGCCGAACGATACATCGAAGCGGACCTGGTCGTTCCCCTTGCCGGTGCAGCCGTGCGCAACTGCGCTCGCCCCCTCCTTCACGGCGATCTCGCCGACGATCTTCGCCTGCAGCGGCCGCGCGAGCGATGTTGACACCGGATAGCGCCCCTCATAAAGCGCGTTGGCCTTCAGCGCGCGCCACACATAATCCCTCGCGAATTCCTCCTTTGCGTCAACAACGAAGGCCTTCACTGCGCCGATCTTCAGGGCCCGCTGGCGAATCGCCTCGTAATCGCTCTCCTCGCCCACGTCTGCGCTCACCGCGATCACATCTAAGCCGCGCTCCTCTTGCAGCCAGCGGATGGCGACCGAGGTGTCGAGGCCCCCGGAATAGCCAAGCACCACCTTGGGCATTCTTCACTCTCCTTGCTTGTAGATCACGCTCAGCAGGCCCTTCTGGGCGTGAAGCCGGTTCTCCGCTTCGTCCAGCACCACAGACTGCGCCCCGTAAAGAACATCCGCCGTAATCTCCTCGCCGCAGTGCGCCGGCAGGCAGTGCATCACAAGCGCATCGGGCTTAGCATGGCGCAGCAACTCCGCATTCACTTGATAGGGTGGGAATACCTTGAGCCGCTTCTCCCTCTCCTGCTCAAGGCCCATGCTTGCCCAGACATCGGTGTACACGACATCGGCCCCGGAGACCGCCCGCTTTGGGTCATTGCCCACATCAACGACCGTCCCGGCTTCCGTTGCCAGCCGGCGCGCAGCGGAAACGATGTCCGCGGCCGGCTCGTAGCCCCGCGGGGTAGCGACCGCGATGTTGGCCCCCATCTTGGGGCACAGCAAGAGCAGGGAGTGACAGGTATTGCATCCGTCACCCAGATAGGCGAAGCGAAGGCCGCGCAGGTTCCCCTTTCTCTCCCGGACCGTGAACAGATCGGCCAAGGCCTGGCACGGGTGCTCGCGGTCGCTGAGCGCGTTGATCACGGGAAGCGACGCGTTCTCCGCCAGTTCGACGAGGGTCTGGTGCGAGAAGGTGCGCGCGATGATTCCATGCACCCAGCGCTCGAGGTTCTTGGCCACATCGGCAACCGGCTCCCTCTTGCCCATCTGGATGTCCTGAGGGGAGAGATAGACCGCGCGGCCCCCCAGTTCCGCAATCGCCACCTCGAAAGTAACGCGCGTTCTCAATGACGGCTTTTCGAATATCATCGCGATCGTCCTGCCCGCAAGCGGCATCTCATTTGCCTTGCGCGATTGGCTGGCCCGGTCCGCCTTCATGCGCGCAGCGCGCTCGAAAATCGCGAGCACGTCGCTATCTGTCAGGTCCTCGATGGAAAGGACATCGCGCTTGAGCATCACGACCTCCACAAACCGCTATCCGCCCTGCCCTACTACTGCGGCCCGCCGTGCATTCCCTTGTTGAGCGATGAAAGAAGGTGGCCGAAAAGCGCGATCAACAGCACCGCAGCGCCGACCAGGAGCGCCTTCTCACCAGCGGTCGCCTCCGGGAAGCGCTCCGCAATGGCCGGCAACTCGACTGGCAGCCCTCGGCCAGCCGCACTGCCGCCGATGCGCGTGGAGGCCCACCAGCAGGCCGCGACCACAACTGCGAAAAAGGCCCACATCTCCCCCACCATCGCCCACGCTTTGCCGCCCGACCAGCCCACGGCGCGCAGCCGCATAAAAGCGAGCGCGCTCGCGAATGCGAGGTTCAGGGCAACGAGTATCAATAGCAGCAGAGTGTCGGACACGAGCGTGACGGCCTGCCGCCGGGCTAGGCGTGTTCGCGCAGGGCCTCTCCGAGAACGCCGAGGCCTTCGTCCAGTCGGCCGGTGCAGATGGTCAGCGGCGGGAGAAGCCGCAAAATGCCGTCGCCCACGCTGGCAATCAGCACGCCCCCCTTGCGGCAGGCCTCCTTCACCGCAGCCGCAGCGGGACGCGCCAAGGTAATGCCGGCCATCAGGCCAATGCATCGCACATCGGCGACACCTGCATCGCGGGTCACTTCGGCCAGAAGCTTTGCCAGATGCGCCCCGGACTCAGCGGCTTTCTCCACCAGCCTTTCCTCCACCAACATGCGCAGCGCTGCCAGCGCCGTCGCGCAGGCCAGCGGGTTGCCGCCGAAAGTCGAGGCATGATCTCCCGGGCCGAAAGCCGATGCGACCTTCTCATCTGCCAGCATGGCGCCGATAGGGAAGCCAGCTCCCAGGCCCTTCGCCAGCGTGATTATCTCCGGCCGGGCATCATAATGCTGCCACGCGAACATCTTGCCCGTGCGGCCCATTCCCGTCTGCACCTCGTCGAGGATCAGCAGCGCGCCCACCCGGTCGCAGCACTCGCGCGCCGCGCTCATGAATTCTCGCGTGGCCGGAAAGACACCCGCCTCGCCCAGCACAGGCTCCAGCATCACGGCGCAGGTGTTGTCGTTCACCGCAGCGCGCAAGCCCTCGGGGTCATTGAACTTCACATATTTGAACCCGGGCACCAGCGGCTCGAAGCCCTTTTGGTACTTGGGCTGCCCCGTTGCCGTGAGCGTCGCCAGGGTCCTTCCGTGGAAAGAGTCTAGCGCAGTTATGATCTCGAACTTCTCGGCGCCGCCGCGGCCATGCGCATACTTGCGCGCCAGTTTGATCGCGGCCTCGTTTGCCTCGGCGCCGCTGTTGCAGAAGAACGCCCTGCTGCCGGGGAAATGCGCGGTCAACTCCCGGGCGAGCAGCAACTGGCTGACAGTGTAGAAGTCATTGCTCACGTTCATCAAAGCCTTGGCCTGCTCGCAGAGCGCGCTGACAACGGGCCCGGGGCAGTGCCCCAGCGTGGTCACTGCGCGCCCCCCGCTCACAAGGTCCAAGTAACGGCGGCCCTCTGTGTCAATCAGGTACTCGCCCTCGCCGCGTGCGATGACCATCGGCTGGCGGATGGCCGCGTAGACCCCGATCAGGTGTGCGCGCTCGAGCTCCCTGGCTTCATCTATCGAGAGACGCTTGCTTGCTGGCTTCACTGGATCAGCCCGCTCAGAACTCCTCATCGTTCTCGTCTTCTTCACCGCTCTCGGTATCTCGCTCATCCCCTTCCACGGCGGATTCCATTTCCTGCTCGAAATCCTCTCCCAGTTCGTCGCCGAACTCATCGCTCATGTGACGCGCGAAGCGCCTGGCTCCCTGCGGGCTATCCGGGTCCTCCATCTCGGAGGCCTCGTCCCCGAGCCGGCCGAAAGCCTCCTCCTCGGAGCGAACCCTCGCGACGCGGGACACGAGCTTCTTCAGCCTGCCGCCGCCGCACTTCGGGCAGGTGGGGTCCTTGGCTCCGGCCACCACGCCCACCAGCCACGAGAACCTGCGCCGGCAGTCCTGGCAGACATATTCGTACACGGGCATGGCACGACACCTCTGTGAAGTCACGCACTAATCATCGTCCCGATGCCAGCATCGGTCAGCAGTTCTATAAGTATCGCATGGGGCACCCTGCCGTCAATCAGGTGACAGCGCTCCACCCCCGAACGCACCGCATCCAGGCACCCCTGCACCTTGGGGATCATCCCTTGCTCGATGACGCCGGCGTCGAGCAGGGCCCGCGCCTCCGCCGCCGTGAGGGCGGAGATCAGTGTGGACTCATCGTGCCGGTCGCGCAGGACCCCAGGGACATCGCTGAGGACGATCAGTTTCGCCGCCTTGACCGCCGCTGCCAGCCGGCCGGCGGCGTGGTCGGCGTTCACATTGAAAGTCTCCCCCTGCCGGCCGACCGCTATCGGGGCGACAACCGGGACGTACCCCGCGCCGACCAGGGTGTGAAGGATCTCCGGGCGAACCTCCTCCACTTCGCCCACTAGCCCCAGGTCAACGGGCCCTTCCTTCTTGCTGGCGACGAGCAGGCCAGCGTCCTTCCCACTCAGGCCGACGGCCTTTCCGCCCTGCTGATTGATGGCGGAGACGATATCCTGATTGATGCGGCCCACCAGCACCATCTGCGCGATGCGCATCGTTTCCGCGTCGGTGACGCGCAGGCCCTCCACCACCTGCGGCTCGCGCCCGAGCCGACGCATCATCTCCGATATCTCGGGCCCGCCACCGTGAACGAGGATCGTGGAGATGCCGACGTAGCTCAGCAAGATCACGTCTCGCAGTACCCCGGCCTGCAGGTCCGCGTCCAGCATTACGCTGCCGCCGCACTTGATGGTCACGCTGCTGCCATGGTACTTGTGCAGGTAGGGCAGCGCTTCCGCAAGGGTTTGCGCCCGCTCTCGCAGAGACTTCTCGGTCATCCTTTGGCCCCCAAGCCTACTCAATACTCACAGATATTGTGGCGGGCTCCAAAGCCCGCATGATCTCACCTGTCATCCTGAGCGAAGCGAAGGATCTCATCACTCTCTTCCCCTGCGGCGAGCCCCGCTGAACTGGCGAGAGAGATTCTTCGTCCCGACGGCGTCGGGACTCAGAATGACAGACGGTTGCTTCATTGTCTTCCACTCGAAGAGAACAACCTCCGCTAGGTCGTATAGGCCGAGTTGAAGCGCACGTACTTGGGCGTCAGATCACAGGTGAACAAAGTTGCCGAATGGGGGCCAAGGTGCAAATCCATCTCCACCTTCACCTCAGGCCCCAGCAGGGCCTGGCGCGCGAGCGCCTCGTCGTACGGCAGCCCCTCCCCGCCGCGCACCACCTGCAGGTCGCCGAAGAACAGGTCAATACGATCCTGCTCGATTTCGACTCCCGCCCTGCCAGCGGCCGCCAGGAAGCGCCCCCAGTTGGGATCGGCGCCAAAGACCGCGGTCTTCACCAGCAGCGAGTTGGCAATCGTGAGCGCGATGCGGTGGGCATCGGCGTATTCCCGCGCGCCGGCGACGCGTATCTCCATCGTCTTGGTCGCCCCCTCGCCATCCCGAACGATGGCCTGCGCCATGCGCAGGGTCACGTGATCGAGGGCTTGCTGGAACCGCTGCACCTGCTCGGGCTTCTGCAGCCGCACCCCGCTCGCGCCGTTGGCGAAAAGAAGCACCGTGTCGTTGGTGCTCATGTCGCCATCAACGCTGATGCAGTTGAACGACCGGTCAACCGCCCACCGCAGCGAGAGCTCCAGCGATTCCACCGGCACCGCTGCATCGGTCGTGACAACGCAGATCATGGTAGCCATGTGCGGGCATATCATGCCCGCCCCCTTTGCCATCGCCCCGACGCGGACCGCCTTCTCTTCGACGGTGAACTCGACCGCGATCTCTTTGGGCTTTGTGTCGGTGGTCATGATGGCGCGCGCAGCAGCCGCGCCGCCGGACCTGCTCAACGATGCGCTCGCTTCCTTGATCCCCTGCTCCACCTTGTCCATCGGCAGCTGCACGCCGATCAGCCCCGTGGAAGCCACAAGGACATCGCGCGGCTCCAGCCCCAACGCCTGGGCTGCGATTTCGGCGGTTCGCTCTGCATTCCTTCGGCCTTGCTCACCCGTGAGGCAATTTGCGTTTCCGCTGTTGATGACAACAGCGCGTCCCAGCCGCCCTGCCGCGCGCTGCTGGCAAAGCAGCACGTGAGCCGCCTTCACGCAATTAGTCGTGAAAGCGCCCACCACCGTGGCCGGGCGCTCGCTCAGCAGGACCGCAAGATCGCGCCCCTTATTCTTGATGCCGCATTGCACCCCCGCAGCCAGGAACCCCTGGGGCGCGCAGACCCCGCCCTTGATCGTCCGCCACAACAATTCTCCAGCAGAGCCAGCCATCATGGATAGGCCCCTGGCATTTCCAGCCCGGTGGTCTCGGGCAGGCCAAACATGATATTCATGCACTGGACAGCAACCCCTGCCAGTCCCTTGCCCAGGTTATCAATCGCGGAGAGCGCCAGCGCGCGCCCCGTGCGCTCATCCGCGCGGGCGGTAAGATGGCAGTAATTGCTCCCCACAGTAGCCTTCGTGCGCGGGATGGCGTCCGCACCCATCACGCGCACGAACGGCTCCTTGCTGTACGCCTCCCGCAAGGCCGCCAGCAAGCGGTCCGTGGAATGCGCGGCGGTCATGCGCGCGTACACCACGGTGAAGATCCCGCGCGTGATTGGGATCAAGTGCGGCGTGAAGGTGACGCGCACCTCGCGGCCGCTGGCGGCGCCGATTTCCTGCTCCATCTCCGGGGTGTGGCGGTGAGTAGTGACCTGATAGGCGGTCACATCCTCATTGGCCTCTGGAAAGTGGTATTGCAACTCGAGCGCCGTCCTGCCAGCCCCAGACACACCCGACTTGCTGTCAACGATCATGTCGTCGGGGCTCACCAGCCCTGCGCGCAGCAGGGGCACGATCGGAAGTATCGCGCTCACACTATAGCACCCCGGCGCTGCCACCAGCCTGGCCGCCGCGATCTCCCGGCGGTGCAATTCGGGCAGCCCATAGCACGCCTCGGCGAGCAGGTCCGGCCGGCGGTGCTCTATCTTGTAGTACTTGTGGTATAGGTCAGCGCGTTTCACGCGGAAGTCGGGGCTGAAGTCAATCACCTTCGCCCCGCGCTCAAGGATCTGCGGCACAACATCCATGCTCTGCCCGGCGCGCAGCGCCAGGAACACCACGTCGGCATTTTGCGCTGCCTCGACCGGATCGAAAGTCCGAAGGACTGGCGCGACGCCCTGCAGGTTGGACAGGTGCGGATAAACCTGCGCGATGTCCTGTCCCGCGTAGGTCTGCGAGCTCAGGTATGCCAGTTGCGCGTGCGGGTGGCGGCTCAGCAGGCGAACCGCCTCCACGCCCCCATAGCCGGTCGCACCGGCAATAGCAACTCGTATAGCCCCGCGCATGCGCGCATTATACCAAGGGGTCATGCTGAGGGCAACTGCAGCGCGGCGGAGAAATCAGGCTAGCGCCTGGCGCCCACGAAGCGACGCCAGTAGAAGCCGGCGGCGAGCGAATCTATCGCCACCATGCCGCGTATGCTGGAGGCGTGGATGAAGAGCCCGTCCCCGATGTAAATCCCGGTGTGGTTTACGGTGCCCTTGCCGCCCACAAAATAGAGCCTGTCGCCCGGCTGCAAATCCTGCGGGCTCACGGGTATCCCGACAAGGAACTGCTCCGCGGCGGTCCTGGGAAGGGCAAGGCCGAATGCCAGGAATACGCTCTGCGCGAAGAGCGAGCAGTCCGTATCATATGGCAGGCGGCCGCCCATCCGATAGGGAGTGCCCAGATAGCGGCAGGCCTCGCGCACGATGTCACTGCCTTGCCCGCTGTTGGGAACGAGCGTCAAGGGAACCGGCTGAAGCGTCACCGAGCGCTTCTCTATCCACCCGCTGCTGCCATCGGCCATCAGCACGCCGAAGTGAGAACCCCGTTCCCCCACCAGGGCAAGCGGCGAGCCGGCAGTCGGCCGAAAAAGGACCCCGCCCCGGCCCGGGAGCCTGCGAATCACCGCCCTGCCATCCTTTACTATTGCCAGCCAGTAGAGCGGCGCGCGCGGCGTCTTGATGCGCGTGTCGAGGGTATCAGACGGGCGCGGCACCGCCAGCGGTTCCCCCGCCCGCGGGGTGTAGTCCGCCGGCTTCTGGTTGAGGCGGCAGATTTCCTCAGCGGTCACGTGGAATTTGGCGGCCACGGTCTGCAGCGTGTCGCCCTGCTGCACCTGGTACAGCTCGTAGGAAATAGCCCCCGCGGCGCGCACCAGCGTGAGAAGGCAAATCACGCAAGCCGCTCGCATCATTCCGCTCATAACGCCAGCACCCGATACGATGGATTATTCCATAGTCCCCGGCTAGCGCTTGGAGAACTGGAAGCCCCTGCGGGCCCGCTTTCTGCCGTACTTCTTGCGCTCCTTGACGCGCGCATCTCGCGAGAGAAAACCGACGCGCTTGAGCGCCCCCCGCAGCTCCGGATTCCAATCGGCCAAGGCGCGCGCAATGCCGTGGCGAATGGCATCCGCCTGGCCCGCTATCCCGCCGCCGGTTGCCTTCGCCACCACGTCCATGCGCTCATCCATGTTGACATGTTTCAGGGGCTCGCGCAGCCGCTCCTGAAGGAAAAGCCTGGGCAGGTACTGGTGCGCCGGTAAGCCATTCACCAGGATCTTGCCGGTGCCCGGTGACAGCCACACGCGCGCCACCGCGCTCTTGCGCCGTCCGGTTCCATAGGCCTTTTCGGTGCCGGTCGTCAGTTCGGTCAACTCTGCTCTCCCTCGCCCGCTGGTCTGCGGCGCAAAATCACCGGGACGCGCTCTGGCTTTTGGGTGGCGTGAGGATGTTCGCTCCCGGCGTAAACCTTGAGCTTCCTCAACATGCTGCGTCCCAGGGCATTCCTGGGCAGCATGCCCTTGACTGCCAGGCGCACCACGAACTCCGGCCGCTTGGCCAGCAGTTCGCCATACGCCCGCTGCTTTAGGTGCCCCAGATGCCCCGAATGCGTGTAGTGCATCTTCTGCGAGGCCTTGTTTCCGGTCAGCACGATCTTGGACGCGTTCACGACCACAACATGGTCGCCAACATCCATGTGGGGCGTGAAAGTCGGCTTGTGTTTGCCGCGCAGCAGGCTGGCCGCCCGGACCGCAATCCGCCCCAGGGGCACGCCCTCGCCATCGAGCAGCAGCCAGCGCCTCTCGACCTCGCCCGGTTTCGCTATGTATGTCTTTTGCATCCCTAGTATTCAACCCCCATCAGGTACAGGCCGCACGCCGGCGCCGCCCGCCCCGCCAGGCGGCGATCCCCGGCGGCAAGCATCGAGGCAACCTCTTGCGGCCCCATTTCTCCCCGCCCCACGCGCAGCAGCACCGCTACCATGGCCCGCACCATCTGCCGCAAGAATGCGTCCGCCTCGAAAGTGATGAACGTGAAACTCCCTCTTTTTCGGATAGCAATGCGGCGCACGGTTCTGACTGTCGGCCCGGACCTGTCGGTTGTGAAGGAAGCGTAGTCGCGACTTCCTTGAAGGTGCCTCGCCGCCTCCCGCATCGCACCCACCCGAAGCCGCGCAGGCTCGATGACGCAAAACCTGCCCGCGATGGCCGAGCCCGAACCAGAGGTGAGTACGACATAGCGATAGGTCCGCCATTTCGCCGACTTGCGCGCGCTGAACCCGTGCGGCACCTGCCAGGCCCGCCGCACGCGGATGTCGGGGGGAAGTATCCTGTTGAGTGCGGCAGGCATTCGCTCCACCGGGATTGGGTTCGAGGTGTGAAAGTTCGCCACCTGTCCCAGCGCGTGAACGCCAGCGTCTGTCCTTCCCGCGCCAATGACCTTGACCGGGCTGCCGAGCAGCCGCTGCAGGCAACGCTCGAGCGTCCCCTGAACGGTCCGTTTCGTCGGCTGCTTTTGAAAGCCCGCAAAATCCGTTCCATCATACTCCACCAGAAGACAGACGTTTCTCGCCTTGTCGCTTTTCATGCCCTGCCTAGGTTTCGGCAGGGAAGTCCACGAGTTCGAGCCTGACAATCTCGGCGGCATCGCCCCTGCGCGTGCCGGTGCGCACGATGCGGCTGTAGCCGCCGCTGCGGTCCTTGTATCTGGGCGCGATCTCTTCGAAGAGACGTCTCACCAGCAGCCTGCCTGCAGGCGCCCGCCATCCGCGCCCCGTGTGCGCCGCGCCGCTGCCCGTGGAGAGGAATCTGGCCGCACGCCTGCGGGGCTCGACTCCCGCGCGGCGCGCGAGGGTCACCATTTCCTCCAGCAGCGGCTGGGCGGCTTTTGCCCGCGCGTGCGTGGTCTCAATTGCCCCGTACCACAAGACGCCCGAAACCAGGCTCTTGAGCATCGCCAGGCGCTGATCTGCCGGCCGCCCCAGCCCTTTCTTGGCCTTTCGATGTCTCACCGCTGCCTCACCTTACTGGCCGCCCCCTGCGGACTCGGGAGTCTGCGCCGCCGGCCCCTTGGCCAGCGATAGGCCGAGCGCCGCCATCCGACTCTGCACCTCCTGAAGCGAGCCGCGCCCGAAGGCCCGCATCGCCAGCAGCTCTTCCTCGGTCTTCTGCACCAACTGTCCAACGGTCGCAACCCCTTCGCGCCGCAGGCAGTTGAGCGCTCGCACTGACAGGTCCAGATCCTCAACCCGCATCTCGAGCACGCCGCGCTCCCCTTCCGGCGCCTGCTCCTCGAGGGCAGGCCTCTGTTCCTGTTCCGCAAAGTCAAAGAACAGCAGAAGGTAGCGGTCGAGCGTCTTTGCCGCCTCGCTGATCGCTTGCCCGGGAGCGATGGTGCCGTTGGTCAGCACCTCGAGCACCAGGCGGTCGTAGTCGGTCCGCCGCCCGACGCGCGTTGGCTCCACCCGGTAGCCCACCTTGAGCACCGGCGAAAAAATGGCATCCATCGGTATCGTGCCGATGCTGTGCTGTGATTTGTCCTGCTCCTCGCTGGGCAGGTATCCGGTCCCCCGGCGCACCTCCAATTCCAGGTTGAGGGCCGCCTGGTCGCTGTCAATCGTGGCGATGTGGTGATCCTTGTTCACCACTTCCGCTTCGGGCGGGGCCTCAATGTCGGCGGCCGTCACTTCGCCCTTGCCTCGCCTCTGAATGCGCAGCATCAAGGGCTCCTGGACGTGCGCCGAAGGGTCCACCCGCACCGCAACTTCTTTCAAGTTGAGGACCAGCTCCGTGGCGTCCTCCACAACTCCGGGCAGGGTTGCGAACTCGTGCAGCGCCCCCTCGACGCGCACCGCGGTGATGGCCGCCCCGGGGATGGAGGCAAGCAGCACCCTGCGCAGCGCATTGCCCAGAGTCGTGCCGTAGCCGCGTTCCAGCGGCTCCACCGAGTACTTGGCATAGCGCGCATCGCTGTCGTCGTCGAGCCGGTCTATCCTCGGCGTTATTTCGGGCATCGCGGTCACTGCCATTGGCAAACTCCTGCTATGCTTCGCGACTCAGCGCGAGTAGAACTCCACCACCAACTGCTCCTTGGCGTCGGTGTCGATCTCTTCACGCCGCGGCAAGGATACCACCTTGCCCTGGAAGGCTTCCGCTTCAAGGCTCAGCCAGGGGGGCACGGCCCTGCGCGCGGCCGCGCGCTGCACCCTCTGCTGGAACAGGGGAAGGTTGCGGCTCTCCGGCCTGATCGAGATTACCTGCCCAGGCTTCAACAGTATCGATGCCACTCCAACCACCCGCGAGTCCACGGCGATGTGCCTGTGGGCCACGATCTGCCTTGCCTCGGCGTGCGAGGCGGCGAAGCCCAAGCGATAAAGGACGTTGTCAAGGCGTCTCTCCAGCAGCTGCAAGAGGGTTTCCCCCTTCACTCCCTTGCTGCGTTCGGCCATGCCGAAGTAGCGGCGAATCTGTTTCTCTCCCAGCCCATAGCGGTGCCGCAGCGCCTGTTTCTCGCGCAGCTGCACGGCGTAGTCGGTGACCTTTCGCCTCGTCTGGCCGTGCTGGCCGGGCGGATAGGGACGGCGCTCGACGCCGCACTTGGGGGCGAAACAACGATCACCCTTGAGGTACAGTTTGCGCCCCGCGCGCCTGCACATTCTGCAAACTGGTCCTGTGTGACGAGCCACTTCCCTCTCCTACACCCGCCGCTTTTTAGGCGGGCGGCATCCGTTATGGGGTATCGGGGTCACGTCGCGCAGCGTCGTGATCTCAAGGCCCGCGGCCTGCAGGGAGCGGATCGCGGTCTCGCGCCCCGAGCCCGGCCCTCGCACGTGCACCTGCACCCTCTTCATCCCCATGCCTATCGCTTTCTTGGCAGCTGCTTCGGCAGCCATCTGAGCCGCGAAAGGCGTAGACTTGCGCGTCCCCTTGAACCCCACCGAGCCCGCGCTCGCGGCGGCCACCACCTCGCCGCTCATGTCGGTGATGGTGACGGTGGTGTTGTTGAAGGTTGCCAGCACGTACGCCCGGCCCTCCACCAGGCCCCGGCGCTCCTTGCGCTTTGATCTGCCACCCTTTCCTGCCATGCTCTCTCCGTTCTTCCTCGCTCGCTCTCTACTTGCCGCGGCGCCTCACGCCGACCTGCGGCCGCGGCCCCTTGCGCGTGCGGGCGTTGGTGCTGGTGCGCTGGCCGCGCACCGGTAGCCCGCGCCGGTGGCGCATGCCCCGGTAGCAACCTATCTCCACCAAGCGCCGGATGTCGGAAGCCACCTGCCGCCGCAGTTCTCCCTCCACCCGGTGCTCCTTTTCCAGGATATCGCGCAGCCTGCTTATCTCGTCCTCGCTCAGCTCGCGCATGCGCTTCTCGGCCGCGATGCCCGCGCGAGACAGTATGTTCAGGCTCGTTGACCTGCCGACACCATAGATGTAGGTGAGGGCCACTTCCGCCCTCTTGTCTCCCGGCAGATCAACGCCCGCTATTCTGGCCAAGGCTGCCCTCCTTACCTGCTGGTATCGCGCTCAACCCTGCACCTGCTTGTGCTTGGGGTCGCGGCAGATTACGCGCACCTTGCCGTGGCGGCGCACGATCTTGCACCGCTCGCACAGCTTCTTCACGCTCGACCTGACCTTCATTCCCGTCACCTGTAGCGCCAGACAATGCGGCCCCGCGTCATATCGTAGGGCGAGAGCTCAACGCGCACGCGGTCGCCAGGCAAGATGCGAATGTGGGACATGCGTATCTTGCCCGAGGCGTGCACCAGAACGGTCTGCCCCTGGTCCACCGTGACGCGAAACATCGCATTCGGCAAGCTTTCCGAAACCACTCCTTCAGCCTCAATCAGTTTCTCTTTCGGCAATGCCTCTCTCCGACCGCCGGCCTGCTCAGGGCCTCACAAGCGCGTCAGTATCTCAGGCCCGCTCTCCTGCACCACGATGGTATGCTCGAAGTGCGCGGACAGGTGCCCGTCGCGCGTGCGATATGTCCAGCCATTGCCGTCCCTCAAGATCTCCGGGCCGCCCTCGTTCACCATCGGCTCAATCGCGAGGGTCGTGCCCACCTCGATCGGAACGCGCAACTGTCGCCGCGAGGCGCCGGAGACGAAGTTCGGCACCTGCGGGGGCTCGTGCATCTCCCGCCCGATGCCGTGCCCTGACAGGTCCCTCACCACCGAGTAGCCGTTCTTTTCCACGTGACGCTCGACTGCAGTCGCAACATCCCCTATCGTTGCCCCGGGCTTCGCTTGCGCGATCCCGAGATGAAGCGCTTCCTTGGTAACCCGCATCAGCCGGCGAGCCTGCGGGCCCGCGGCTCCAACGCTCGCGGTCAGCGCCGCATCGGCGTAGAAACCTTCAAAAATCGCACCCACGTCCAGGCTGACCAGGTCCCCCGGCTCGAGCATGCGCTCGCCCGGGATGCCGTGAACCACCTCGTCATTCACCGAGATGCACATCGTGGCCGGGTAGTTAGCATAACCCTTGAACGCCGGCCTGCAGCCCATCTCCATGATAAGGCTCTCTGCCATCTCGTCAAGTTCCCTGGTCGTGATGCCCGGCCGCAAGGCGGCACTCACCTGCTGCAGAACCATTGCCACCACGCGGCCCGCAGCCCTCATCTTCTCGATCTCTTGCGGGGACTTCAGCTGAACTTGCTCTGCCACACGCGCACCGGTCATTCAAGCAGCCCCCGCCACTTTTCCCAGCAAGGCCTCGATCTCTTTGGCAACGTACTCCGGCCCCCGGGTGCCGTCCACGGCGTGCAGCATCCCCCGCCCAGCATAGTAGTTCAGCAGCGGCTGCGTTTGCTCGCGGTAGACCTGCAGGCGGCGGCGCACCGCCTCGGCCCGGTCGTCGGGGCGCTGCACGAGAGCCGCGCCGCAGCAATCGCAGGCGCCCTTCTGCTTCGGGGGCCTGGTGTCCACCTGGTAAATGGCCTCGCACGTCGGGCAGACCAGGCGGCCCGACAGGCGGCGCACGAGTTCCTGCTCGGGCACCTGCAAGTCCACTGCAGCCTCTATCCCGTGTTCTTGGTTCAGCATACGGCCAAGCGCCTCCGCCTGGGCCACGGTGCGCGGGAATCCGTCCAGGATGAAGCCATCGGCTGCGTCGGGCTGGGCCAGCCTTTCCTGAACCATGCGCACGATCAGATCGTCAGGCACCAGCTCCCCGGCCTGCATGTACCGCTGGGCGTGCTTGCCGAGCTCGGTCTGCGCGCGCACCTGCGCGCGCAGCATGTCGCCGGTGGAGATGTGCGGAACCTGCCAGCGCTGCTCCAGCGCCGAAGCCTGAGTTCCCTTGCCCGCGCCGGGCGGGCCCAGCAGCAGGATGCGGCTCACTTGATGAATCCCTCGTAGTGGCGCATCACGAGGTGCGCCTCGATCTGCTGCATCGTCTCAAGGGCCACGCCCACCACGATCAGCAGGCTGGTCCCTCCCACCAGGCTGAAAGTGCGAACGCCCGTTATATCTCGCACGTAATACTGCATGATGGCAATCACGCCCAGGAAGATGGCGCCCGCAAGGGTGATGCGCGTCAGCACCTTGTCCAGGTAATCCGATGTCGGCTTGCCGGGCCTGATGCCCGGGATGTAACTGCCGCTCTTCTTGAGGTTGTCCGCCACGTCGGGCACGTTGAATTGCACAGCGGTGTAGAAATACGTGAACAGGATTACGAGCAGGAAGTAGATCGTCGTCCCGCTCGCGGTATCGCCGGGGCTGAAGAACTCGATGAACCCCTGGACATAAGGGGTCCAGTCCGACGGCAGCGCCTGCTGCACGAACCTGCCGATCTGCGCCGGGAACAGCGAAATGCTGATCGCGAAGATGATGGGAATCACGCCCGCGGTGTTCACCCGCAGCGGCAGGAAAGTGCTCGCCCCGCCGTAAACCCGCGTGCCGATCACGCGCTTGGCGTGCTGGACGGGTATCTTGCGCTGCCCCTGCTGCATGTAGATGATGCCCGCTATCGTGCCGACCCAGATCATGAATAGAAACGCAACGTTGAACCACTGGTGCGTGCCGCCGACCAGCCCCTGCCACGTGGCGAGCGCTTGCGTCGGCAGCGTCGCCACAATGCCTGCGAAGATGATGAGCGAAACCCCGTTTCCCACCCCCTTGTCGGTGATCTGTTCCGCGAGCCACATCAGGCAGGCCGTGCCGCCGGTGAGCGTGATCGCCATCGGGATGGTCTGCCAGATGCTGACGGCAGTCACGATGCCTGCCGACCTAAGCCACGTGATCAGCCCCATGGCCTGTACCATCGCCAGGGCGATCGTGAGGTAGCGCGTGTATTGGGATATCTTTCGCTGCCCCACCTCGCCTTCTTTGGACAACTGCTTGATGCGCTCGGAGGCGAGCCCCAGCAACTGGAAGATGATGGAGGCGTTGATATAAGGGGTGATCCCCATCGCGAAGATCGAGAACTTGCGCAGCGCCCCACCGGAGAACACGTCGAGCAGGCCGAACAGGCTGCCGCCCGAGGTCACCAGCCTTTCCATTGCCGCGCGGTCAATGTTCGGAACGGGTATGTGCAACCCCAGCACGAACACCCCAAAAAGCCCAAACAGCATCAGGATGCGCTTGCGCAGGTCCGGCAGCTTGAAAGCAGCAAGAAAGGATGAAAGCGACGAGAACATTTCTCCCCCTCCTCGCCTATTCCACCTGCGACCCCACGCCAATCACGTTCGCACTCCCGCCCGCGGCCTCTATCTTCTTCACCGCCGCCGCGCTGAAATGGTGCGCGTGGACGTGAAGGGCCTTTGTAACTTCCCCTTCGCCCAGCACCCGCAAGCCCTGCTTCAAGGTTCGCACCACCCTTTTCTCCAGGAGTGCCTTTGGCGTCACCCTGGCGCCCGCCTCGAACGCCTCCAGCCGCCCCACGTTCACCACGGAGTACCGCTTCCTGAACGGGCCCACGGGCATTGCGCTCTGGCTGATCCCGCGCAGCTTTCTCATGCGCCGGGTGAGCGGGGTCTGCCCGCCCTCGAACCCGGGCCTCACCTGTTCTCTTGCTCTCTGCCCCTTGATGCCGCGGCCGCTGGTCTTGCCGTGGCCCGAGGACATGCCCCGGCCCACGCGCTTCCGGCGGTGCTTGCTATCGGGAGCAGGCTTTAGTTGTCCAAGCCTCATTTGTCACATCTCTCTCAAACGTAGCGCCAGACCCTGCCGCGGGCAGAGTCTGGTCAGTTGATTATACGCTTTCCGCACGCCTTGCTCAAGTCCCATCCTGCCGCAGTCACGCTGAATTCTCGCCTGCCATCTCCACGGCGACAAGGTGCGCTATGGCGCGGATCATGCCTCTTATCTGCGGCGTATCCGGGTGCGTGACCGTTCTGTTCACTCGCGTGAGCCCGAGCGAACGGGCGGTCTGAAGTTGGACGCGGCCGCGGCCGCGAGCGCTTCTCTTCAAGGTTATCTTGAGGCGAGCAGTCACTACCGCCGTCCCTCCCCCCCTGTTCCTCGCTGGGCCGGAGCCTCTGGTCCGGCTGCAGGCTGAGCCTCCGGTCGCTCGTATCCCTCCAATGGAACCCCCAGTTCCTCGGGTTTCCTTCCCCGCCGCGCGGCCACCGCCTGGGGGGTCTGAAGGCTGGCCAGGCACATGAGGGTTGCCTTGGCCACGTTGACCTGGTTGGCAGACCCGAGGGACTTGCTGAGGATATCCTTGATTCCAGCCGCCTCAACCACGTGGCGCACCGCACCGCCGGCAATCACGCCCGTCCCCGCGGCAGCGGGACGAAGCAGCACTTCAGCCGCGCTGTAGCGACATTGAACCTCGTGCGGGATAGTGGTCTTATAAAGGGGCACCGTGATCATCTGCTTTCGTGCCCGCTCAGCGCCCTTTCGTATGGCATCGGGCACGTCGGCCGACTTGCCCAGGCCCACTCCCACCCGGCCTTGCTTGTCGCCAACCACTACCAGGGCGACCCAACGCCTGGTTCTGCCGCCCCTGTGCACCTTGGAAACCGGGTTCAGTGCGGCAACGCGCTCCTCAAGTTCGATTTCCGCCATTGGCAAAGACATCTCTTGCCCGCTACCTCCTAGAACTCCAGCCCGCCGGCCCTGGCGCCCTCCGCCAGGGCCTTCACCCGACCGTGATACAGGTAACCGCCCCGGTCGAAGACAACTTTTACAATGCCCTTGGCGCGCGCGCGCTCAGCCAGTAGTTTGCCCGCCGCCTCAGCCGCCGCCTTGTTGCCGCGCGCGTGGGCCTGCCGCAGCGACGGCTCGGCACTGCTGGCAGCGCACAGCGTGCGCCCGGCAAGGTCTTCAATCAACTGCGCGTGAATGTGCTTCAGGCCGCGGAATACGCTCAGCCTGGGCCGCTCCGCGCTGCCCCTCACCTTCTTGCGCACCCGCATCCTGCGCCTTGCCCTTCCTGTCCTCGCTGTTGCTGCTGGCATCTCGTGGTTCTTTGCCTGCCCCTCAGAATCACACTACTTCCCTGTCGCCTTGGCGGCCTTGCCGGCCTTGCGGCGCACGTGCTCGCCCTGGTAGCGAATGCCCTTGCCCTTGTAAGGCTCGGGCTTCTTCACCGCGCGAATCTTCGCCGCCATTTGTCCCACCAAAACCTTGTCCGCACCGCTCACAAAAACCCGGGCAGAAAGGTAGTTGTTCTCCTGGGTGGGCGTAAAGGTCTCCACCCGCAGGCTGATCCCCGGCGGCGGCTGCACTTCGACAGGGTGGGAAAAGCCCAACTGCATGACCACCTTCTCGTTCTGTTGCGCAACGCGGAAGCCCATCCCGTACACCTCGAGCACCTTCCGGAAGCCGTTCGTCAGGCCCTCCACGGCATTGGCGATCAGGCTCCTGGTGAGCCCGTGAAGGGCCTTGTCCTGCGCACTGTCCGAGGCTCGCTCCACGAGTATCTTGCCGTCGTCCACCCTCACCGCGATCACGGCAGGCAGATCAACCGCTTGCTGCTGATTGTCCTTCTGCCGCACAAGCACCAGCCGGTGGTCTTTCTGCTCCACCCGCAACAGCCTGTTATCGAAGCTTACCGGCCGCCTTCCTATGCGTGACATGCTGTTACCTTACTGTCCTGCCCCGATCACCAGACGAAGCAGATGACCTCCCCGCCGAGGCCTTTGCTGCGGGCCTCGCGGTCGGTCATCAGGCCGCTTGAAGTTGTCATAATCGCAGTGCCCATTCCGCCCACCACGCGCGGGATAGAGCGCTTGCCGACGTAAAGGCGCAGCCCTGACTTGCTGATGCGCTTGATGCCCTGGATGGCAGGCTGGCGCCGCTGGCCGACGTAGCGCAGAGTCACGCGCAAGGTGCCCTGCTTCCTGTCGTCCAGAAGTTCGCATTTCTGAATATAACCCTCCGCCCTCAGCAGGCGGGCAATCTCCAACTTCGCCCTGGAGGCGGGTATCAGCACCTGGTCGTGCCCCGCCCGGCTGGCATTTCTTATTCTGGTGAGCATGTCAGAGATGGGATCTGTCACCAAGGCCTCCTGTCAACCCTACCAACTGGCCTTCGTCACGCCCGGCAGCAGGCCGCGGCTGGCGAGCGAGCGCAGGCAGATGCGGCAGAGCCCGTAGCGCCTGAAGTAGGCGCGCGGCCGGCCGCACTGGCTGCACCGGTTGCGCTGCCTAACGCGGAATTTCGCCGGGCGCGCGGACTTGAGGATTTTCGACTTCTGCGCCATGGCTCTTGCTAAGCCCCCCGCCTGATCGGCAGCCCGAGTTCCGTCAGCAGCGCGAGGGCCTCCTCGTCCGACTTGGCCGTTGTGACTATCGTGATGTCCATTCCGTGCACCCTCTCCACCTTGTCCAGGTCAATCTCGGGGAATACCAGCTGCTCGCGCAGCCCGATGCTGTAGTTTCCCCGCCCATCCACCGAGCGCACCGGCAGCCCCCGGAAGTCGCGGATCCTGGGCAGGGCCACATTTGCCAGCCGGTCAAAGAACTCCCACATGCGCTGGCCCCTCAGGGTCGCTGTGCACCCCACCGGCATCTTCGCCCTCAACTTGAAGGCAGCGATGGACTTCTTCGCGCGCCGCATCGCCGGCTTTTGCCCGGTGATCGTGGCGATGTCGTTCATCGCCCCCTCCAGGGCCTTGCTGTCCTGGATCGCCTCGCCCACGCCGCAGTTGACGACGATTTTCACCAGCCTGGGCACCTGCATCTTGTTGCGGTAGCCGAAGCGCGCCATCAGGTCCGGGACTACCTCGTTGTGGTAGCGCTCCTTGAGGCGCGGGGGAACCGGCTGCGCGGTGAACTGAACTTCCGCCGCCGCCTCGACCTTCTTGGCCTGGCCCTTTTCAGCCTTCTGCGCCTTTTCGGGCTTTGCAGCCTTTTCGGGCTTTGCCGCCCTTTCGGGCTTTGCGGCCTTTTCGACCTTTTCTGCCTTTTGCTTCTTTTCCGTCATCTGACAAGGCTCGTCGCAGAACTCAAATCTGGTCAATCACCTCGCCGCACCGGCGGCAGGCCCTGCGCTTCTTCCCCTCCACCGCGCGCGGGACCACCCTCGTGGGCCGGTCGCAGCGCGGGCACACCAGCATCACCTTGGCAATCGGTATCGCCGCCGGCTGCTGTATGCGGCCGGTCTGAAGGCGCGCTGCGCGCCCCGGCATCCCTCGCGCGCGGGCATGTTTGGTCTGCATGTTTACGCCTTCGACCACCACCCTTCCCTGGTCCATCATCACAGCCAGAACCTTGCCGCGCTTGCCGGCGCTCCTTTCCGCTTCGTGCTTCAACTCCGCCATGCCCATGCTCGCACGCCGCTGCTGGGGAAGGTCCTCAAGCCTGTCGAGGTGGTCGCTTCCCCACAGCACGTAAACCATGTCGCCTTTTTTCAGCCTGCACTTCATGCTGGCCTCACAGCACCTCCGGCGCCAGTGACACTACTTTCGCATAGCCCCTGTCCCTCAGTTCCCTGGCCACGGGACCGAATATGCGTGTGCCCCTCGGGCTGCCCTCCCGGAGCAGCACGGCGGCATTCTCATCAAACCTGATGTACGACCCGTCGAGCCTGCGCACCGGGCGCGTGGTGCGAACGATCACCGCCCTCACCACCTCCCCCTTCTTCATCGGCCCGGAGGGTATTACTTGTTTCACGGCAGCCACGATCTCGTCGCCTACCGTGCCATATTTGCGGTTTGACCCGCCGAGCACGCGAATGCACTCTATCACCCGGGCCCCGGAGTTATCGGCAACTTTCAGCCTGGTGCGCAGTTGAATCATCGCTGAGCCTGGTGCGCTATTTCTCCTGCTGCTTGCTGGCCTTCGCGGCCTCGATTATCGGCTGGGCGACATGATCCGGGACCTCTTCGTAGTGTGAGAACCGCATCGCGTAGGTGCCCCGGCCTCCGGTCAGCGAGCGCAGCAGCGTCGCGTAGCCGAACATCTCGGCCTGGGGGACTTGGCAGCGCACCTTCTGCATGTGGCCGCCGGGCTCGATGCCCAGGATTCTCCCGCGCTTGCCGTTCAGGTCGCCGATCACATCGCCCATGTACGCGTCGGGGACGCTGACCTCGACCTCCATGACGGGCTCCAGCAGAACGGGCCTGGCCTCCGCAAGCGCGTTTTGCAGCGCGAGCGATCCCGCGATCTTGAACGCCATGTCAGACGAATCAACACTGTGATAGGACCCATCGTAGAGGGTAGCGCGGAAATCATGGAGTGGATATCCGGCAAGGTAGCCCCTATCGGCTGCCTCGCGCATGCCCTTCTCCACCGACGGAATGTAGTTGCGCGGCACCACGCCGCCCACGATCTTGTCCGCAAACTCAAAGCCAGCCCCCCGCTCCAGGGGCTCAACCTCGACCCACACGTCCCCGAATTGCCCGCGCCCGCCGGTCTGTTTCTTGTGCCGACCCTCGGCCCTGGCGGTGGCGCGAATCGTCTCGCGGTACGGCACCCGCGGGGCCCTCGTTTCCACCTCCACGTTGAACTTCCGCTTCAGCCGCGAGGCGGTCACCTCCAGGTGCAAGTCGCCCATGCCGGAAAGCAGGGTCTCGCGCGTCTCGTGGTCAACGCGGACGCGCAAGGTCGGGTCCTCCTCCATCAGCCGGTGCAGGCCGCTGCTCACCCTCTCCTCCTCTCCCTTGCTGCGCGGGTAAATCGCGAAGAAGAGCGTCGGCTCCGGGAACTGCAGGCCGGGAAGGATGATTGGCTTCTGCTCGTCGCAAAGCGTGTCCCCGGTCACGGTCTCGTGCAACTTGGCCACGATGCCGATGTCGCCGGCGGCCAGCGTCGGAACCGCCTCCTGCCCCTTGCCCCTGGGCACGAATATCTGGCCCAATCGCTCCCTGGCGTTTCGCGTCGAATTGAACACAGTGGAATCGGAGTGAATGGTTCCCGAGTAACAGCGAAACAGGGTGAGCCTGCCGGCGAACGGATCTGCCAGAGTCTTGAAAACCAGCGCGCACATCGGTTCATCGGGGGAGGGTTTGCGAGCCTCCTCCTTTTCGGACTTCGGGTCGGTGCCCTCAACGGGGGGCCGATCCGCCGGCGATGGCATGAGGTTCACGATGCAGTCGGCGACGAGATCCACCCCCACAATTGCTCCCGAAGCAGCGATTGCCGCCGCTGGCACGGCAGGCAGGATGCTGCCGGAAACCACCGCCTCCCGCAGCCCGCGGGCGATCTCCTCGTCAGACAGGCTTCCCTCTTCAAGGTATTTCTCAGTCAGCGCATCCTCGGCCTCGGCTGCCGCCTCGATCACGCGCTCGCGCGCTGCGGCGCATGCTTCCCGCATCTCCTCGGGGATTGGCTGCTCTGTTACCTTGCCACCCGAGTAAACAAACGCCCGCTGTCGCAGCAGGTCAACCGCGCCGCCGAACTGCTGCTGCGAGCCCACGGGCAGCACAATGGGGACAACTCCGACCCCAAGCGCCTGTGCCGCCTCCTCCACGACGCGCGAGAAATCAGTGTTCTCCTTGTCCAACTTGTTCACCAGCAACAGCGCTGGCAGGTTCTGCTCGCGCGCCATCTCCCACAGCCGCTCGGTCTGCACCTCTACCCCTGCAACCCCATCGAGCAGCATCAGCGCGCCATCTGCCGCGCGCATCGCGGCAACGGCCTCCCCGATGAAGTCCGCGTAGCCGGGAGCGTCGAGCAGGTTGATCTTGTACTGCTTCCACTCGTAGGGCAGCAGCGCCGCGCTGATCGAGCAGCGCCGCTCGACCTCGTCGGGGGTAGAATCGCTGACCGTGGTGCCGGCATCCACCCTGCCGAGCCGATCGGTCACGCCCGCGAGATGCAGCATCGCCTCTGAAAGGGAGGTCTTCCCGCAGCCCCCGTGCCCCAGCAGCACCACGTTGCGAACCCTATCGGTCGCGAACCGCTTCATTCAGCCTTCCCCAGCACGCTCACCACGCGGAACCGCTTCCGGCGGCTGAGCGGCCTGGTTTCCATGATGCGCACCCTGTCGCCCACCCGGCACCGGTTCTCCGGATCGTGCGCCGCAAATTTCGAGGTGCGCCTGACCACCTTCTTGTAAACGGGATGAGAGATGAGGCGTTGCACTGCCACCACTACGGTCTTGTCCATGCGGTCGCCGACGACAACCCCTTCGCGAACCTTCTTGTGCCCTCTGGCCTGCGGCATTGCCCGCCTCTCCTATCCTTTCGCCTCGTGCTCCGAAAGCAGGGTCAGGATCCTCGCGACATCCTTTCTCACCTGCCGCAGCCGCGCCGGGCTTGTCAGTTGCCTGCTCGTCTGCTGAAAGCGCAGGCGCAGCAGTTCATCCCTGGCGGAACGCAGCCGATCGCGCAGTTCGCCCACGCCTGCGGCCCTCAACTCGTCCATCAGGGCCTTCCGCTTGCTCATGCCTCTGCCCCTGGCCAGGCAGGCTCCACCAGCCCGGCCCGCTCCACAAACCTGGTGCGAATCGGCATCTTGTGCGCTGCCAGCGTCATTGCTTCCCTGGCGACAGCCTCCGTGACACCGGCCATCTCGAACAGCATCCTGCCGCGCCTGACGACTGCCACCCAGCCCTCCGGCGCTCCCTTGCCTCCGCCCATGCGGGTTTCCGCAGGCTTCTTGGTGAAGGGCTTGTCCGGGAAAACCCGGATCCACATCTTGCCCGCCCGGCGCACGTGGCGCGTTATGGCAATCCTTGCAGCCTCGATCTGCCGGTTGGTGAGCCAGCAATTCTCGAGGGCCTGAAGGCCGTAGTCGCCCATGTGCAATGTATTGCCGCGCGCGGCATTGCCTCTTCTTCTGCCGCGCTGCATTTTGCGAAACTTCGTCTTGGCAGGCATCAACATTACGAGGCACCCTCAACCTGCGGCGGGTCGGCAGGTGGGCTGTCGCTTGCGATCGCAGGCGGCTCGACTTCTGCCTGAGCTTCCGCCTGCATCGCCTCGGCGGCCTCCGCCTCGCGCGCCTGGGCTTCCTGGATCTCCCTCAGCCCGGGCACGCGGCGCACACGCGGGCCCTCTGGCGCTTTCGGCGCAGCCTTCGCCGTCGGCTTGGGCGGGGCAACCTTGGGCCCGGGCAGTACGTCGCCGCGGTAAATCCAAACCTTGATCCCGATCTGCCCATATGCGGTCTTCGCCTCTGCAAAGCCGAAGTCAATATCCGCGCGCAGGGTGTGCAGCGGGATCTTTCCTTGCTTGTCCGAGTAGGTGCGCCGCAGTTCCGAGCCGCCCAGGCGCCCTCCGCACTGGGCCTTGATCCCCTTGGCCCCCGCGCGCATCGAGCGTTGCACGGACTGGCGGATGGCGCGCTTGAAAGCGATGCGGCGCTCGATCTGGGCCGCGATGCTGTCGCCCACCAGCTGTGCGTCCAGTTCCGGGTTGCGCACTTCTTGCACGTTGATGTGCACGCGCTTGCCGGTCATCGCCTCGATCGCTGCGCGCATCTCGTCCACGCCCCTGCCGCCGCGCCCGATGATGATCCCCGGCTTGGCGGTGTGCATCGTCAGGCGTATGCTGTTGGCTGCGCGCTCGATCTCAACATGTGATATGCCCCCGTCCCGGCCGCGCTCCCTGCGCTGGTCCGTGCGCCGCGCAAAGCGCTCTGCAATCATGCGCCGAATCGCGGCGTCCTCGATCACGTTCGCGCGGTAAGCGCGCGTCGCGAACCAGCGGCTTTCCCAATCCTTTATCAGCCCCAGCCTGAGGCTATATGGGTGTACTTTCTGGCCCATTCTTCTCCTTTACGCCCTCCCCGGCCGGGCAGGCCTGCCGCGCCGCGCTGTCGCCGGCGCCCGCTCGCGCTCGGCGAGCACCACCGTGATATGGCTGGTGCGCCGCCGGATGACCCCTGCTCGGCCGATTGACCCGGGGCGCAGCCTGCGCAGGCTTGGCCCCTGATCAACGTATGCCTGCGAAACCCACAAGGCCTCGCGGTCGAGGCTGTGGTTGTTCTCGGCGTTGGCCACCGCCGACTCCAGCAGTTTGCGCAGGGCCGACGCCGCGCGGCCCGGGGCGAACCTCGTCAGGGCGATCGCCTCTTGCGCTTCCTTGCCCCGCACCAGATCCACCAGCCGCCGCGCCTTTGTCGGCGACACGCGCACGTATCTTGCTATCGCTCTCGCTTCCGGCATCTCGATCGCTGCCTACTTCGGGCGCGTGGCCCGCTCGGCTTTCTGGCCACTGTGCCCGCGGAAATGCCGCGTCGGCGCGAACTCGCCCAGTTTGTGCCCCACCATGTTCTCGGTGACGAAAACGGGCATGTGCTTTCTGCCGTCGTGCACTGCCAGGGTGTGCCCGATCATCTCGGGAATGATCGTCGAGGCGCGCGACCACGTCTTGATAACGCGCTTTTCGCCCGAGCGGTTCAGGCGTTGAATCTTCTCCATCAAACTCGCTTCAACAAAAGGGCCCTTTTTCAGAGAACGCGCCATCCTCTGCCTCTCACTTCCTGCGCTTGACGATCATGCGATCGCCTGGCTTTTTCTTGCGCGTCTTTCTCCCCAGCGCGGGCTTGCCCCAGGGAGTCATCGGGCTGCGCCGGCCAATCCCGCTGCGGCCCTCTCCCCCGCCGTGGGGGTGGTCGCGCGGAGTCATCGCCACCCCGCGCACGTGGGGCTTGCGTCCCAGCCAGCGCTTGCGCCCTGCCTTGCCCACCACGATATTCGAGTGGTCGGCATTTCCGACCCTGCCGATGGTGGCGCGGCACCCGACATAGACCAGGCGCATCTCGCGAGAGGGCAGGCGCACCTGGGCGAACTTGCCCTCCCTCGCCATCAACTGCGCCGATGCCCCGGCGCTCCTGCACAATTGCGCCCCTTTGCCCGGCTGCAGCTCCAGCGCGTGGATCTCGCTCCCCAACGGCATCGCCGAGAGCGGCAACGCATTGCCGGGCCGGATCTCGGCCTTTTCGCCCGACATCAATCTCTCGCCCACGCTCACCCCTTCCGGGGCGAGGATGTAGCGCTTCTCTCCATCGGCGTAATGGAGCAAAGCGATCCGGGCCGAGCGGTTAGGGTCGTATTCTATCGCCGCCACGGTCGCGGGAACGCCGTCCTTATCGCGCTTGAAATCAATCACGCGGTAGCGCCGCTTGGTGCCCCCGCCGCGAAACCGCATTGTGACGCGGCCCGCGTTGTTGCGCCCGGCCCTGCGCTTGAGCGGGCGCAGCAACGACTTCTGCGCCTTTACGTCGTCAATGCCGGCGCGGCTGACGCCCGTGATATAACGGCGACTCGGTGTCGTCGGCTTGTAGGTCTTGATGGGCATCAGATTCCCTCAAACACCGGTATCGTGCCTTCCTTGAGAGTGACGATCGCCTTCTTCCAGCTCGGCGTGCGCCCCGGCCTACCCCGGCGCCGCCCGTATCCAGACATGCGCCGCTCCTTGCCCCGCACGCGCATCGTATTCACTTTATCCACCTTGGTGCCGGGGAACATCGCTTCCACCGAGCGCCGGATCTCGATCTTGTTCGCCTCCAGCGCAACCTGGAAGACGTATTTCTTCAGGCGCGCCCCGGCGACGCTCTTCTCCGTCAGCAACGGGCGCACGAGAACCAGGTATCGGTCGCCCTTTGCACTCATGCCCACCGCTCCTGGAACTTATCGAGTGCCGCGCGCGTGAAGATTATCTCGGGATGGCGAAGCAGCGCATAAGCGTTCAAAGACTCCGGGCAGCAAAGGGTCACCCCGGGAAGCGAGCGGCTCGACTTGACAAGATTCTCACTGGGGCTGACCGCCACGAGCAGCAGTTTGCCCTCCACGCCCGCTCCTTCGAACGCCAGCGCCAGGCTCCTGGTCGAGGGCGCTTCCAATTCAAGTGTCTCGAATACCTTGACCCGGCCGGAGTCGAGAGCCTCGCTGAACGCGGACCGCAGCGCGAGATCCCGCATCTTCTTGGGAAGCCGCTGCTCATATGAGCGCGGATGGGGCCCGAACACCACCCCGCCGCCGCGCCAGTGGGGTGCGCGCCTGGAGCCCTGCCGGGCGCGCCCGGTTCCTTTTTGGCGCCACGGCTTTTTCCCGCCGCCGGAGACCAGGCCGCGCGTTTTCGTCTGCGCCGTGCCAGCGCGCCGGCCGGCAAGGTAAGCGACTACCGCCTGGTGAACGACGGCCTCGTTGGGACCGCCCTCGAGCGGAACGCTCACCTCGACTTCGCCGGCTCTCTGGCCCTCTTGGTTGTAAACCGGAACTTTCGCCATCTTCAACTTCGACTCATGAAACAATCTTGACCTTGTGCGACTTCCGCGCTGGAACGACGGCCTGCACGATGCGCACCAGCCCTCCCGGCGGCCCGGGAACAGCTCCCTTTACCACCAGCAGGTTGCGTTCAGCATCAACCTTGACGATCTGAAGCCCCTTGGCCGTGACGCGCTTGCCTCCCATGCGGCCCGGCTTCTTGCTTCCAGGCAGCGTGTGCGCCGGCGTCGTGCCCCCCCCGGAAGCCGCCTTACGGTGGAACATCGAACCGTGGCTCGCGGGACCGCCGCGGAACCCATGCCGCTTGACCACGCCGGTGAAGCCTCTCCCCTTGGAAAGCGCCGAAACCGACACGCGCTGCCCGGGCTCGAAGATCCCCACGCTCACCTGCTGCCCGGGCTCCAGGCTGTCGGCCTCGGCGATGTGAAACTCGGCCAAGAAGCGCAGCGGCCCAGCCCCCACCTTCTTGCAGTGGCCGCTGCGAGGCTTTCCGGCGCGCTCCGCCTTGGTCTCCTGGAAACCCAACTGCACCGCCTGATACCCATCGGTCGCAACCGTTTTCTTCTGCAGCACGACGCACGGCCCAGCCTCAAGCACCGTGGCGCCCACCGCTCTCCCTGAATCGTCAAGCAGTTGCGTCATGCCGAGCTTCTTGCCCAATATCGCTTTGCTCAACAACATGCCTTGCGCCCTGCAATCCCCTAGAGCTTGATCTCGATGTCAACACCTGCAGGCAGGTCAATGCTCATCAGCGCGTCAATCGTCTTCGGGCTGGGCTCCAGGATATCAATCAGCCGCTTGTGGGTCCTGGTCTCGAAGTGCTCCATGGACTCCTTGTCAATGTGCGGCGAGCGGTTGACGCAGAAGCGGTTGATTTCCGTGGGCAGGGGAACCGGCCCCGCGATACGCGCCCCCGTGCGGCGCGCCGTATCCACGATGCGTGCCGCGGACTGGTCCAGGATACGGTGATCGAAGGCCCGCAGCCTGATCCGGATCCTCTGCATCGTCTCTCGCGGCTCTGCCCTTGCCATCAGTCACATCCGCCTTACAGGATCTTGGAGACCACGCCCGCGCCCACGGTGTGGCCCCCTTCACGGATCGCAAACCTCAAGCCCTCCTCCATCGCAATCGGCTCGATCAGCTCCGCCGTGAAGGTCACGTT
>Ga0315280_10000520_pt1 | contig 71547 bp, 64 predicted proteins | sample YL17G06_40_MG_FD_203697 | JGI IMG/M metagenome (GOLD analysis project Ga0315280, IMG submission 203697) | Sediment microbial communities from Yellowstone Lake, YNP, Wyoming, USA - YL17G06_40 | ecosystem: Environmental > Aquatic > Freshwater > Lake > Sediment | place: USA: Wyoming | collected... | reverse complement strand
ACGGATTTTAAGTCCGCCGCGTCTACCTTTCCGCCACCTCGGCAGAAATTAAAAAGGCGGCGAGCGGATTCGGACCGCTGTATCGGGGTTTTGCAGACCCCTGCCTTACCTCTTGGCTACACCGCCACAATTTTCTATGGAGCGGAAGACGAGATTCGAACTCGCGACCTCCTCCTTGGCAAGGAGGCATTCTACCGCTGAACTACTTCCGCCCTAAAATTAAATTTTACCGACTTCCCTTGATTTAGGCAAGTCAAACTTGGTGCCGAGGGGGAGACTTGAACTCCCACGGGCTTACGCCCACCACCCCCTCAAGATGGCGTGTCTACCTATTCCACCACCCCGGCATGGCAGGGGTGGCAGGACTCGAACCCACGACCGGCGGTTTTGGAGACCGCTGCTCTACCAAACTGAGCTACACCCCTTAATCCAATTATAAATTATATCAAATACCCCTGGGGCGACTCGAACGCCCGACACGCGGTTTAGGAAACCGCTGCTCTATCCTACTGAGCTACAGGGGCACAATCACCACACACCAAGCTTAAGCCGCAAGATTGCCATAGCTAGAAAGCCAACCGCCATACCAATGAAAAGAGCAGCTGGCATATAATCTAATACTATGCCAATTCCAAGACCAAGAAAGAGGCACGTTGCGAAAACTAGTCCGCTGACTCCCTTTCCCTTCTTGGGTTCTTCCATCTCGCCAGACATCTTTGTTACCTCTTCTTAAATATATCTAAAAATCCCTTGCTGTAAGGAAATCCTTGATACAATACTTCGCAGGGAAATTTATTACAATCCTTAAGACAGTAGCCTATCTTGTTTTTAAAGGCACACTCAAGAACGGGACAGTTAAAACCCAACTTCGCCTTCTGCGTTTCCAGCTTCTTTGATGCACCTTCATCATTGCCAGCAACGCACCCATCACATATTCCCTTAACAAAATAACCGCAAACCTCGCAAGCTATGCCACAGGCTCCTGCTTTCATGACTTACTCCACTTTTACGCCAATGCCAGACTTAACCTTCTTTTCATACCTCTGAGCTGCAATATGGATAGCTCGGTCAAAAATGAGTATCACGCGATTATTGAACTCCAACGCTCGATGTAGCCCGAGGGCATCATATTCCCCCATGGCCTCTTCCTCAGCAAAAAGCCATAAATGCCTTCTCATTAGAATTAATGCATAGATGACATCGGACAAAGGGAGGCTCTCATCCAGTCTCTTTTCTGCAAATCCTATTAAGTATTGGTTGAGCTCTTCTTTGGGTGTCTTATAATCGACCAAATGTCCCAATCGGCGATAAATAGATTCTGCCTGATAAAGACACTCCCTGTCAGAAAGAGAATGATAGGCAGGAGTAGCAGGATGTGATTTCACCACATTGCACCATTTTCGGGCAATCTGGTCAGCATTGTCCTCAACGAGCTTGACAAGTTTGTGAGAAATCATTCTTTCCATATTACTCCTCTTCCTCCTAAATTTATGTTTGCTTTGGTGGAGATAGGGTTACAATAGGTAGAACTTTCGAACTAGCTTTCAGTTTAACCATTTAGCCCTGTAATCTCGCTGATGATAATTGTAGCAATAAAGCACACAGCACACAAGAGAAAATGGGAATGTTGCTGAAGAGGTCACAATCCCTCTGACCAATGTGGATATTGCACATTACGATGGATTGTTTAGCCATGTGTCCGGTTCGCATCCAGTGGTATCTCCGACAACTTACCCTGTCTCACCAAGTATGTTACCTATTGGCTACTAATAGAGCGAGTGTTAAAATTACGCTATAACTTTGGGAGTCAAGCATAGACTAGAGGCAAAACTATGCATATTAAGCTAAGCTTTCTGGGTGCGGCCCGGAACGTTACGGGCTCACGGTATCTTGTAGAGACTAACAACATCAGATTCTTGGTAGATTGTGGACTTTATCAGGAAAGGGAGTTCAGGGGAAGAAATTGGGAGCCCTTTCTCATCCCGCCCGACAGCATCGATGCCGTGCTTCTGACCCACGCCCACCTCGACCATTGTGGTCTACTGCCCAAGCTAGTGCGTGAAGGGTTTGACGGGCATGTATACTGCACTGCTGCCACTTCTGAAATTGCTAAAATAATACTCATGGATTCCGCAAATATCCAGCAGGAAGATGCCGAGTTCAAGAGGAAAAGGCACCAGCGGGAGGGAAGGAAAGGCCCTTATCCTGAGGTCCCGCTGTACACCACAGATGACGCCAAAGATTGTTTTCGTCTATTGTCACCTATCTACTACGGAGAGCCGGTCCAGATAGGTGATGGGGTTGCAGCCACCTTCCACGATGCTGGTCATGTCCTTGGCTCATCCATGATAAAGGTCACGGTAAGCCAAGATGGAGAAAAAAGGACTCTTCTCTTTTCTGGGGATGTTGGGCGGTGGAACAAGCCTATACTGCGGGACCCAACCCTCTTCGACCAGGCGGATTACGTGCTGGTGGAGTCTACCTATGGTGACAGGCTTCACGAGAGCCAGGAAACCATCAGCGACGAGCTTGCCAGGGTGATAAGCTCAACTGTAGAGGCTGCCGGGAATATACTCATCCCAAGCTTTGCCCTTGAGAGGTCACAGGAAGTTCTCTATTACCTGAATGAATTGCTAATCAAAGACCGTATACCGCACCTTGTGGTTTTCGTCGACAGCCCTATGGCGTTAAGCGTCACGGAGGTGTTCCAACATCATACTGAACTATTCGACAAGGAGATGATGGCACTTATTCGACAGGGAAAATCGCCGTTTGACTTCCCTGGCCTCACTATGGTCAGGACAGTGGACCAGTCAAAGGCGATAAATTACATAGCCGGGTCTGCCATGATAATCGCTGGCTCCGGCATGTGCACCGGAGGTAGAATAAAATATCATCTGGTTAGAAACATTTCCAGACCGGAGAGTACGATTCTTTTCGTAGGATATCAAGCGATGGGCACCCTGGGACGAGAAATCGTTGGCGGTGACAAAGAGGTTAGGATACTGGGGCAGAAGTACCCTGTCAGGGCCAAGGTGGCTCAGATACATGGTTTTTCAGCCCATGCCGATAGAGATGAACTTTTTCGGTGGTTATCGGCTCTCCAAAGGCCACCTAGACATCTATTCATCGTCCATGGAGAGCCAGAAGCAGCCCTGCGATTCGCTGACTTACTGAGAGAAAGAACTGGCTGGGAGATATCGGTGCCAGAGTACCGGGACGAGATTATCCTGGATTAGTAGTGCCGGATATTTTTCACCCAAAGTCAAGGTGCGGTTATACCGTGTGCACTATTCAGTGGAAGGCCAGCTCAATAGCTATCTAGTTATCTGACCAGGGCTTTTTTACCGACAACCTCCTGCTTTGTATGCCATCTCTGAACTATCTCAATTACCGTGTCAGGTTCATCGCAAACTCTAAGTAAATCCAAATCTTCTGCGGAGATAAATCCTCTAGCCAAGACAGAACTCTGCAACCAGTCAAGAAATCCTTTCCAGTACCTGCTGTTGAATAGTATCACAGGAAAAGGTTTTATCTTATGGGTTTGCATCAGGGTTAGTACCTCAGTTAACTCGTCAAGCGTTCCTGCCCCGCCGGGCATGATGATAAAGGCGGTGGCATACTTCACCAGCATGACTTTGCGGGCGAAGAAGTGACTGAATGTTAATGACTTTGTGGTGTAGGCATTGCAACTCTGTTCCTCAGGGAGTTCAATGTTCAATCCAACTGACGTAGTTCTAGCTTCAAGGGCACCCTTATTGGCTGCCTCCATAACACCAGGGCCACCGCCAGTTACAATAGAGAAGCCCATCTCTCCGAGCCGACGTGCTATCTCTTCTGTCTGTGCATAAAGCTCAGTATCCGGCTGGAGTCGGGCCGAACCATATATAGTTACTGCTGGCTCTATACCTGAAAGTTTATCAAATCCCTCGACCAATTCGCCTATTATCCGGAACATGCGCCAGGACTCTTCTTTGGCTAACTCGTTAATTTCATATTCGTATCTCATGTTGCCCTCCACAGCAAATGAATATTACTATATTATGCAGCCTTCAGTGTCTCTACTATTAGGTTTCCTCGCTAAAGTCACAAGGTCAGGACGCACGCTTACTTGCCAAATCTACCATCCTCTCACCCTTTCTTGTTTCTAAATTGATTTGGAAGTCGGAGGTTCAAGTCCTTTACTGCCTATAAGATGCTACCTTTACCTACTGATTCTGCTTTACAATAACAAGCCTTTTAAAAGCTCGGAGAGTTTTATTGTAGCCACGCCGATCACCTTATCAGCCCCTCCATAGTAAACAAATAGTCGGCCATTTATTACAACGGCACCACATGGGAAAACAACTTCAGCTACCTGCCCTTCTTTTTCATAAGGCACTTCCGGCTCAAAAAGAGGGGTTTCCCTTCGGGCGATAACATGTGTCGGGTCGTCAACATCAAGGAGAGCGGCGCTCACATAGTAATAGCGATGGCTCCCTTTTTGGGAAACGATGTGATAAAGCAACAACCACCCATATTTTGTCTCTATTGGTGGTGCTGCAATGCCAATTTTCTCTGTAGGTGGCTGTTCCTGGTGCGGGCTCATTATGATATTTCCTTTTATCCATCTTCCTTCTTCAAAGCTTAAACTATCCACAAGGTCCAGCCAGATACTCGTGTCGAGGCGGTGGAGAATAGCATACTTGCCTTTAATTTTTTTGGGGAAAAGAGCGGCGTCCTTGTCAGCAGCACTCGGGGGCGAAATCAATACCGGGCTTGCCCAATTCCAACGCTTTGCTAAGAAGTCGCTCACGGCAATAGAGGTTAAGGCTACGCGCGGTTCGCTCTTACCGTCAAACGCAGTGTAGCACATATATAAGTCATTATTGAGCCTAGTGAGCCTGGGGTCTTCGCATCCCGAATTTCCGTTAGGCACACGCTTCTTTTCAAAATCCTCGCGAGACACATAGATTGGCTTGTCAAGTCTCTCTTCAAAGATAAACCCATCCTTACTGCAAGCATACCCAAGCACCGAGGTATTGTCTTCTGACATAGCACGGTATACAAGGTGGACTTTCCCATCCTCATAGAGGGCGGCAGGATTGAAAACCGCCTTTGACTCCCACCCATGCTCGGGCTTCGGTTGGATAATAGGGTTTCCGGGGAAGCGTTCCAGCTTTATCCTCCGTGCCTTCGTCAACAGCATTTCGTCGATGAGGGTGCTCAACTTACCGGTGGCTACAGCACACGTGCTGTCGGCGGCGCCATAGTATATGCTCAGCTCCTTATCCTTCACAAAAGCTCCGGATGGGAAAATAATGTTAGGCACTCTGCCATATTTCTCGTATACTGCCTGCGGAACCAGTAATGGTTTTTCCGTGCGTGCCACAATATTAGCAGGGTTTTCCAAATCAAGCAGAACCGCTTCAATGCCGAAAATTGGCGGGGGAGAGAAGTAATTTTGGATATACGAATAAATCAAAAGCCAGCCGAATTCTGTCATTATCGGTGGCGCACCGACTTCAATATGGTCATTGGGTGTTCGCTGTAATGGTAGAACATGGTCGTCCAAGAAGGTATACCAGCCTTCCCAGTACTCGGGAGACCAGATTTGCTCTTCCTGGTCAAAAAAGGCAAGCCCAATCTTGGCTGGGGGATTATCCGTGTTGACAGTGAGTACCGCAACCATCTTGCCCCCGATTCTTCCTGGGAAGAGTGCCATGGCTTTGGAATTGAATGGAGTAACCGGATATTTGGCCTCGATTTCCTTGAAGTCTCTGGTAATGGCTAAACCGATTCTGATACCCTCAGCACAGAAGGGATAGGTAGATAACGCAGTGTAAAAAATATAAAACTTACCGCCGAGTTTAGTCACCCGAGGGTCTTCACAACCGAATCGTTCCCAATCATACTCGGGTTTGATGAATTGTCTTCGGTACTTGAAATGTATACCGTCAGTACTTATAGCATGCCCGATGGACGATACCATCATCTCTATACCAGAAACTATCTGCGGCGACGAAACCGCTCGGTAAAGGAAATGAATCTTTCTGCCACTGCGCACAGGACAGCCATTAAACACCGCCTCTGCTTCCCAATCATTCTCAGTGAGTGGTATCAGAATAGGATTTTCTTCAGAACGTCTAAATTCACCCATAGACTTTGGAATATGCGGTGCTCATCCTTTCAAGCTTTCATTATGCGGAACATCTTGGATCCGCACACCGGGCACACTCCCTGAGTTGCTGGCCTGCCATTTTTCATAGTTACTGCTCGGGCGTTCCTCATCTCCCTTTTAGCCCGACACTTTACACAATAGGCTTGTATTCGTTCTACCTTTATAGCGGTAACCGTTGTGGTTTCAATCTCTCTTTGCGGTGCGTAGATACCGCTTGGCACTCGTCTCCGGGAGCCGACAAGCTGCTCAAGAAGCTCATCCAGTTTTGCCGAAGCAACGCACGTCACTTTATCCGCTCCGCCATAGTAAACGAGCAGGCGGTCTTTAATTATCACAGCTCCACAGGGATAAATAACGCCAGCTTTCCACCCCTCGTTTTCGTACCATACCTGAGGCTCCAATATTGGCTCTTCGGACCGGGCTAAGGCCCTGGTCGGGTCCTTCAAATCAAGCAGCATCATTCCCATCTTATAGCGACTAGGGTCACGCTCACCAACAGCATGGTAAATGAGTAGCCAGCCATCATTTGTCTTAATAGGAGGTGGTCCAGCACCAACCTTGCGACTATCCCAGTAAGTCTTTCTCGGTCGTATCTTGAACTCTCCTATCAACCACCTTGTTGTGCCATCAAAATCCAGGTCATCAACAAAGTCAATCAGGATATCAGGGAAAATTCGATGGAATATAACATATTTGGAGTTTATTTTCCCCGGGAGTATACAGGCATTTTTATCTATAACCCCGGGGGGCGAGATAAGTACTGGTTTCTTCCATTGCCAATTCTTGGCAAGGAAATCACTAATATGTATCGAAGTCAGTGCCACGCGGGGAGGACTATATCCGTCAAAGGCAACATAGGTCATAAATACCCTGTCGTCAATTCTTGTCAGCCTCGGGTCTTCACACCCACCCCAGCTCCCCCCCGACACATAATCCTCATCCTCAATGGGCACATAGGTGCGTTGATAATAACTCGGTGTGGGATAAACCAAGCCAGCGCCTTCAAAGGGTTCTCTCGGGACATATATTGGCTCATCCAGACGTTCGTCTATACGGAATCCGTCACCACTCGAAGCATACCCAAGAACCGATACATCCGAGTCTCCAACTGCCCGATATACAATATGGACCTTTCCATCCTCATAGATGACCCCGGGATTAAAAACCGCTTTTGACTCCCACCAATGCTTGGGCCCTGGCTCAAGGATAGGATTCCCATCAAACCTCTCCAGAACAGTGCGAGATTTCGCTTTCCCCGTACTCATATAATATATTACCCTCCCCCTAATATTATAACATCATAACATCCAATAAAACCGTTCTCCAAACAGTTGTACTGGTTCATATAATTAGTGACACTGACTCGTCTCTTGTCATTGCGAGGCACGCCTCCATGTCATTGCGAGGAGTGTTAACGACGAAGCAATCTCAAAGCGAGATTCCTCGCTTTCGCTCGGAACAAGAATTGCCACGCTTCGCTCGCAATGACAAGGAAGTATTTCTTAGTGTTATAAACTTATAATGTGTCACCTATCTACCTGAACTAATAGATATTGCTGGTCATTAGCCTATTGAAGCGAAGATATTGATTGAGGAATAGTGGTATAATGATTAGAGGCATGTCATAGGGATGACGCAATGTTACATTTACTAATTGGTAACCTACTAAACTCGGCACACACAAGAAAAACCATGTTGTGTATTGACAAATGCGAAGATAGCATTTATATCACCAGTTACCTGATTTGAAACAGTCGTAACAAGATTATAAAATTGCGAGGTGGGAAGATGGTGAGGTTTGACAAGGAGCACTGGAACTGCTGAATGATAAGGTGGTGGCTACTGTCCTTTTTAATTTAATTTACATTGAACACTGAGAAAGGAGGCAAGGTGGACGAGAAAATAGTTGTTCCATTGGACGGTTCTAAAATAGGCGAGGCTGCCTTACCATATGTTGAGGACCTCCTGTCCAAGCTATCACCAGAGGTAAAGGTAGAAGTTGTTCTGTTGCAGGTACTGTCAGCATCACCTCATGCTATTACTGCTGGGGAGGCAGCTGTTCAAGTTCCCTACACTGCGGAAGAGATGAAACAACACAGGGAGAAAGCTATAAAATACCTTAATGAGATTGGTGAAGCTCTAAGAAGTAAAGGTGCTACGGTTACAGCCAAGGTGGCAGTTGGTTTCCCACCTGAGGAGATTGTCAGGACTGCTGAGGAAATCAACGCGAATTTGATCGCTATATCAACCCACGGTCTGTCAGGCTCTAGTGGGTGGGCTTTTGGTGGTGTTACCGACAAAGTAATGCGGCGAGCAACAAGAATCCCGATAACCATAGTGAAAGCGCCAGGTTACAGAAGGTAGCTGCCCTGCGGAGATACCTCCGCAGCCATGCTAAAAGCGATCGAAACGACGGAGTGAAATCTACGGGAGTTCGGATTTTCCCCATGCGGGGAGCCATTAGAGGTGACGGTTCTCGTTGCACAATTGTCCACAATGTTCAATAACAATTGAAAGAAAAAATCTCTTAAGAACTACTATTTTTCAAATTCCTTGAACCGGTAGCCTATTCCCCGTTCACTCAAGATATATTTCGGATGCTTGGGGTCCTCCTCGATCTTCCGGCGCAGATAGGTAATGTAAAGCCACAGGTAATGGTCCTCTTCTCGATATTCATAGCCCCAGACTCTTCTTAGCAAAGTTTCATGAGTGAGGACTTGGCCAGCATTGCTCACCAGATGATACAGAAGTCGATATTCAGTAGGCCTGAGGTGGACCTCTTTACCCTTAATTATGACCTTACACCGGCTGAAGTCGATAGAGAGATTATCGTCCACCCGTATTTCGGTCTTCGGCACTGGGCTAGGCATTTCAACACGGCGCAGCACTGCTCTTATCCGTAAAACAAGCTCCTTGGGATTGAAAGGCTTGGTAATATAATCATCGGCTCCCAAGTCAAGCCCCTTTACCTTGTCGATTTCTTCGCCCCTTACAGTGAGCATAATCACTGGCACAGTGGAAACTTCGCGAATTTTCCTCAAGGTCTCAAAACCATCCACCTCCGGCATCATGACATCAAGGATAACCAGGTCAGGCAAATCTTTGGTTAGCTTTTGCAATGCTTCGTAGCCATTAGAGGCGCTGGAGACTTGATAGCCCTCTAACTCTAAATTCATGCCCACTGCCTCGACGATGCGTGGCTCATCGTCCACAACCAGAATCGTTTTGTCTTTTTCTCTTCCAGGTTCCGTCATACGTAGCCTCAATTCCTTGCCATCTTCGACCTCTATCTTTGTTCCCCTACAGGCAGAGTGAAGGTGAAGCGAGAGCCTTTTCCCGGCTCACTCTCTACCCAGATTCGACCTCCATGAGCCTCGACAAGGCTCTTGCAAATGTAAAGCCCGAGCCCTATGCCCTGAGTTGGTCTGGTCGAACTAGCCTCCACTCTATAAAAGCGCTCAAATATCCGCTCTTGGTCTTGCAGTGGGACACCAATTCCTTCATCAGCAACTGTAACCGAAACCTCGTTCCCTGAGGTCTCGCCCTTGATGATAATTGTTCCACCTTGGGGCGAGAATTTCACGGCATTTTCGCCAAGATTTGTGAGCACCTCCCCTATTTTTCCCGGGTCAGCAAGAATAGAAGGGAATTCAGGCGGGAAATCGACCTCAATTCTGTGAATTTCTGTTTGTTCTCCGAGCCTCTTTGCCACTTTACGCGCTTCCTTGGGTAGATCTAATGCAAGTCTATTTAAAGTCAAACTCCCAGCCTCAAGCCGGGCACTATAGAGGTTTTTGGTCACTAGCTCGCTGAGGCGGTCGCTTTCCTCCTCAATAGCCTGTAGCTTATCCCTGATAGTTTGCTGACTCCACTCGGCATCAGTGCGAGCCAGAGTGCTGGCATAGGCCTTGATAATGGAAATAGGAGTCTGGAGTTCATGTGAAACTGAGGCGAGCAATGCCAATCTCCTGCCCTCAGTTTGGCGAAGGCGACTGATATCCCGAACATTTACCACTGTGGGCAATAGAGCCCCATTGGACGAACTCGCTATAGAGTAATTCATGCTCACATCAACCTTTTGACCGTCTTTGGCGACAATGCTGCCGTCGAGATTAAAGAAGCCTTCAGCACCTCTGGTGATGGGACACTTGATTTGGCAAAGCTTTGCTCCCTCGTTATCCCTTAGCTTTAAGACTTTGAAGCAATAACTTCCAATTGCCTCCTCCTTTTTCCAGCCGGTAAGCTTTTCCATACTAGCATTAAAGGAAAGTATGTGTCGCTCAGTATCAATGGCCATGATTCCATCGGCACTGCTTTCCAGAATCGACTCTATCTTGTAGCGCTCTTCGGCAAGCTGGGATGCCATGCGAGCATTCTGCAGTGAGATGGCTACCTGGTCGGCAAAAACGGACAGCATATGTTGGTCACTGCTGCTGAAGAACCCTGCCAAATGGGGACGCAACACGTATATCAGCCCGATCATCTCTCCTGCGACCTGAAGTGGCAGGGCAATGATAGGATCCTGTACCTGGTCTGTTGTAGCTGCCGGAACACAAATGCCAGTGGCAAGATTGGGAATAGCTTCCTTGAGTAGGGGGCGTAGCCGTTCTACCCCTCCAGAATTCAGACCATAACTTGCCCCTTCAGCGAAACGTTTCTCCTTCTCATTCCACAGAGCAACTATTCCGGCATTACCGCCTAAGATGTCTACTGTGCTGCTGAGGATAGCCATCAGTTTGGCCTGAAAATCTGCCTCCTCAGCGGGAGCAGCCGATGGTTCAACCTCCTTCAAGCTGATTGCCTCTCCCGATTTTGCGTGTTTACCTTTTTTTGACACGGTGTCAACAACCGAAAATTCTAAGGTAAATCTAAGGTTTTTCTAATGAAACTCCAATTAATTTCTAATGTTATTTTAGCACAGGCCGCTTAAAATATATAGTAAGGAAGCCAGGTATTCCTGGCAAAGGAGGCAGGACAAATGCAAAAGAGCAAACCCAAACCAAAACCTAAGTAGAAGGGGAAAGAAACCTTTGGAAGGCGGGGGAAGCTATTATGGGATGTGAAGCATATCCTCCGCCCTCCAAAGAGCTGAGCAGTATGAGTCAAGGAAGGATTTAACAAGCTATTTATTCTGTTTCTTAATTGGTGGTATGGTGGTCACAGTGTGGTTTACAAGAGTAGTCTGGCAGCTTTTCTGGCCAGCCTGCTAGTGTTGTTTCTTCTAAACGTTCTTTTGCTGTAGCGGGACGGAGGGGTAGCCGCCAGATTATATACATAAAAGGTCCCCTTTTGTTTCTGCCGGCGTTTGCTTGCTATGCCTTCCTGACCATATGGCTGCTACTCTACCTAGGGATGCCAAAGGCATTAGCGTCTGGGCTGCCAATATGTGTGGTACCCGTCATGGTGATGAAGAAAATAAGACTTAAGATGATGAAGACAAAAAACAGAACGAAACAACATCGAGAACTTAAATGGGGACTTGCAAAACTTCAGGGGGCACGGTGAGTACGAGCGAAATAGCACAGCAAGGTCTACGCATGAAGCTAGTGAAGGAACTGGGGGGAACGTACTCGTCAGCTTTGGATATCAACCTCACCAGTATGGAATCAGAGGAGGTCTTTAAGTGGTTCCTGGCTTCGGTGTTGTTCGGTGCCAGAATTGGCGAGAGCATCGCCATGAATACCTACAAGGAGTTTGAAAAGGCAAATGTGCTCTCCCCCGAGGCCATCCTGGAAACTGAGTGGCAGGGCCTAGTGGACATTCTCGACCGGGGTGGATATGTGAGGTATGACTTCAAGACTGCCACAAAACTGTCAGAGGTAACGCGAACTCTCAAGGAAAAATACGAGGGAGACCTAAATCGGCTGCATTTCTTTGCCAAAGGCGGAAGAGACCTGGAAAAGAAACTTCAGAGCTTAGTAAAAGGAATCGGTCCAGTTACAGTGAACATATTTTTGAGGGAATTGAGAGACATTTGGGAAAAAGCAGAGCCACCACTCTCGGAGCCTGCCCTTTTGGCAGCAGGGAACCTGAAGTTAACCCAAGCAACTGATGCGGCAGTGGCTTTGAAGGAGCTAAAAGCAATGTGGGAGACAACCGAGCAAGGTGGACTGAGGTTCTCGGATTTGGAAGCTGCTCTGGTGAGGCTGGGCAAGAATTGCTGCCGCAAGAAAAAATGTCTGGTTTGTCCCATGAAAGAGGAATGCCCAAAAACCATCAAGTGAAAAGGTGATTTCAAAAAACGGAAGATAAATATGCAAGAATTAGAAATGAGGCAAAGGCCGTCCTGTGGAAAAATCGTAAAGAGGGTTCTGTCCGATGGGGTGGCACCGGTTACAGCTATGTCTGCCCTTCGATTGAGTTCTATCCCTTTCAGCGGTTTTGGAACTCTTGTTTTCATGCCATTGTTCTGACTCATTTCGATATAAATCTGGCGAAACAGAAAATCCTGAATCTTCTTTCAGTACAACATGCTGATGGATTTATTCCCCACACAATTTTTTGAGGCGATAGAGAGAGTGCCTCCTGTTGGACTTTCCTGCAAAGCAAGCCTCCATATCATTACTCATCTTATATTTATTCAGCCTCCGGTAATAGCACAGGCAGTTACGGCGATTTTTGGTCGCTGCAAAGATATCGCCATTCTGAGACAAACTTTGCGCCATCTTAGGAGGTATTACCTTTGGTTACAGAACAGGGATTTTGACAGTGATGGCTTTATTTCTATCATCGCCCCTGGGAATCGGGGCTAGGCAAATCTCTCGTTCATGATTCCGTTTTGGGCTTCCCGGAAAACTCGTACTGGTAGGCAAGAGCACTGACCTTCGCTATGCCGAGGCAAAATATGAACTGGAAAAGATAATAGCCTTAGACCTATTTGAAGTGGAGATAGGGGGATTCGAACCCCCAACCTCTGCGATGCGAACGCAGCGCTCTCCCAACTGAGCTATATCCCCTTAAGTTGAATTCTAGCAGAGCTTAAAATTCAAGGTCAAGTTAGCCCTGGCTGCCAGGCCTGACTAGAGGAAGACCAGCAGCGCAAAGAGGACATGCTTCAGCAAGATATACTATTGTGGGGGCACGAAGACACCTAAATAGAGGAACATTAAAATCTATTTCTTCCTCGCTGCGGTCGACAAGGACTCCTATGCCAATGACAACACCACCATGCTTATTTACCGCGTCGATTGTCCCCCTAATCGAGCCGCCTGTAGTCAGGATATCATCAAGTATGAGAACACGCTCACCAGCGGTGAACTCAAAATCCCGGCGGAAGACTCTTGCCACTCCCTGTTTCTCAGCAAAGATGCTTCTTATTCCCAGCTGCCGAGCTACTTCAAAAGCGAGGATAATTCCCCCGGTAGTTGGACCAGCAACCACATCCACTGACTGGTCCTTAAAATGCTGAACAATAAGACGGCAGACTTTTTCAGTATAAGCAGGATATTGTAACAGACGAAACTTCTCCCAGTATACCGGCGAATGTAATCCAGAGGAGAGGAGAAAATGACCTTCTTTTATCGCCCCAACCCTTTTGAAGATATCCATTACTTCGTTATTCAAATTCTCCCCCAAATGTCTGCGAAAACACTATTATTTGCTACTGCTCACTGGCTAACTCAGGATAATTGTAACTTCCCACCCATCTCCAATGCTGCTGCGGCCAATAGATAAACCAAACCTTGCCAATAATGTTCTCTCTAGGAACTGTCCCCCATATATGCGAATCATCGGCATTATTGCGGTTATCGCCAAGCACAAAATATTCACCTTCAGGAATTTCCTGCTCTAGCACAGTGTAACTAGGGGATTGTGATATATAAGGCTCATCCAACGCTGTGTCGTTCAGGTAAACTTTACCATCCTTAATTTCCACAGTGTCACCAGGGACAGCAATGACGCGCTTGATGAAGGGAAATTCGGATTGGAACGGCGGGTTAAAGACAATGACATCACCATGAGCAGGATCGGAGGAAAAATAAGAGGCCTTGCTGACCATCACCCAGTCATGGTTCTCAATACCAGGCAACATGCATGCTCCTCGCACCATATAGCCTTGGAAGCTAACCCGGAGAAAGGCAAAGATAGCAATCGCTATCAGTATGGTTATACCAACATCACGAAGGATTTTCACTTAGCAAAACTATTCCAGCTTTGAAGAAGCCTTTGTAAACTCAACTTAAACTCAAGAATCTGCCCATTATACCATTTCATCCCAATTCTTGCCTCGCTTTATATCAACCTTTAATGGTACGCAAAGGTTCACTGCTTGGAACATTACCTCCCTTACCATTTCCTTCACCTCACTCACCTCATTCTCAGGCACTTCAAACAGTAATTCGTCATGAACCTGTAGCAACATCTTGCTTCTCAGATTTCGCCTTTCTATTTCATGTTGCACATTAACCATGGCAATCTTGATGATGTCAGCAGAAGTCCCCTGCACCGGAGCATTTACAGCCATTCTTTCTGCAGCCTCTTTAATTTGCCTGTTTGGAGAATTAATTTCAGGTATGAAACGTCTTCTCCCCATCAATGTTTGCACGTAACCCAACTTCCAAGCTTGTTCTTTGGTAGTTTCGATGTATTTTCTTACTCCGGGATACTTCTCAAAATACGATGAGATAAATTGGGCTGCTTCTTCCCTGGTGAGTTCAGTTGCCTGTTCCAACCCATAGTCACTCATGCCATAAATGACACCAAAATTGACTGTCTTAGCAACTCGCCGCATTTCCGCGTTCACCTCATTCTTAGAAACATCAAAAAGTTTGGAAGCAGTTGCGGCATGGATATCCTCATCATTAATAAAGGCGGAGATAAGCCCAGGGTCACCAGAAAGATGCGCCAGCACTCTGAGATCAATTTGAGAATAATCAGCGCTTAATAAATATGACCCTGGCGGAACAATGATGGCTCTCCTTATTATCCTGCCTACTTCACCCCTTACCGGTATATTCTGCAAATTTGGCTCGCTGGAAGAGAGCCGTCCTGTAGCAGTGCCAGTCTGGTTAAAACTGGTATGTATCCTACCCGTCTCAACATTAATTAACGCTGGCAAGGCATCAGCATATGTCGATTTAACTTTGCTAAGTTGGCGATATTCCAGCACAAGCTCAATTATGGGATGAGTACCCTTTAATGCCTCCAAAACCGATGCTTGAGTAGAGTATCCCGTCTTAGTCTTGCGAGGTCGAGGCAATCTGAGCTCTTCAAAAAGTACCTCGGCTAACTGGTGAGGGGAATTTATATTGAATTTATGCCCTATGCTGTTATAAATCTCTGCTTCAAGCTTTGCTAATCTCTCATCCAAGTGAGCAGAAAGCCCGCCAAGCAAGCTAGTATCTAAAGCGATGCCGTTTCTCTCCATTACCACTAGTACTGGCACCAGAGGCATTTCCACCTGAGAAAAAAGCATCCATAGTCCCAATTGTTTTAATTCCTGTTCCAGATTATCCCTTAATTTCCTTATAGCCTCAATACTGACACAACTATGCTCAGCTACTTGCTCCACTTCGAATTCAGCTAGTGAAGTTTGATTCTTTCCCGTCCCAACCAGCTCTCCGGTAGACATCGTTTCCACACCAAGTCGGTTAAAGGCAAGTGCTTTAAGCTCGAGATTTTTCTCACCAACAAGATGTGCAGCAATCATAACGTCAAAATTTACATTTTCTAACTTCACCCTGTGGTTAGCTAACACCATCATATCCCGCTTACCATCGTAGCTAGTCTTCCCTATTCGGGCATCTTCCAAGATTGGTTTTAGCCTGACGAGGACTTGAGGCAAGGAAAGCTGCATTGGCTCAGCTAAACCAGAGTATCCTAAGGGTATATAAAATGTCTTCCCTGAAGCTAGCGATATCGTTATTCCTACCAACTTTGCTGTCATAGCTTGCTTCCCATCAGCCTCAACATGGATAACGAAATCCCCTACTTTGCTTAGCTGGTTAACAAGCTCACTAAAGGTTACCTCAGTATTTATCACTTGGTAACTGGTTCCCACCAGAACTTCGCTTTTGGCAACGATACCTTCCCCACCTATGTGTTGCGGTAGTCTAGGAAGCAATTTGGTAAACTCAAGTTCACGGAAAAGATTCACCACTTCGTTTCGGTTATAAGCACTCACTTGACAGCCCTCTGGAGCGAAGACAATAGGAACATCTCTGACTATTGTGGTCAATTCCCTGTTCTTGAAAGTTTGAGGAAGGTATTGGCGTAGCACTGCTCGCAGTTTCTCAGGCATCACTTCGCCAATATGAGCTTGTATCCCCTCCAAATCACCAAATTGCTGTAGCAATTTAGCCGCCGTTTTCTCTCCCACGCTCGGTATGCCAGGAATATTATCGGAGGGGTCACCAACTAGCGCTTTGAAATCAGGAATCTGAGTTGACTTTATACCATATCTACCTTCAACCGCTTGTTCATCATAAAGAGTGGTATCGCTGAAAGTCCGCTTGGGAATAAGTGCCTTCACCCCCAACGATATCACCTGGAGCATGTCATTATCGCCGGTAACAATCACGACCTCGATTCCCTGCTCGTTTGCTTTCCTTGCCAGAGTTCCTAAAACGTCGTCTGCCTCAAAGCCATCTATTTCAAAGATAGGGATACGGAGTGATTCCACAACCCGATGGACCAATTTAATTTGCCTTTTAAGTTCTTCGGGTATTTGAGGCCGCTGTGCTTTATATTCCTTGAACTCCTTATGCCTGAATGTCGGGGAGGGACGGTCAAAAGCACAAGCCCAATAAGTAGGCTTGAACTCACCAGTTACTTTGAGCAGCGTGTTGACAAAACCATAAACGGCATTTACCATCTCGCCCGTTTTGGATACCGTTAACGGAGGCAAAGCATGAAAAGCACGATGCACTATGGAATTGCCATCAAAAAGTAACAATAAGGGCTTGCTTTTGACGTTCACCTCAGCCATTATAACATTTGACAAGCGTGATATACTAAACTCCACTTTAGGGCTAATAATGAAAAGGGATTTCCTTTCAGTATCTGATTTTAGTCCTCAGGAAATTAAACAAGTCATAGAGCAAGCTATGACTTTGAAAGAGGAAGATTCAGCGCATCTACTATCGGGAAAGACCTTGGCTCTTCTGTTTGAAAAGCCTTCCCTGCGCACCAGAGTTAGCTTTGAGATAGCCATACATCAGCTGGGTGGTTATGCTATCTATCTATCCCCTCAAGAAGTAGGATTAGACAAGCGAGAATCAGTTTCCGATGTCGCTAAGGTGTTGAGCCGCTATGTTGATTGCATCGCTGCTCGCACTTTCTCCCACAAGACATTGATTTCACTGGCCAGATATTCACAGGTGCCAGTAATCAACGCGCTTTCTGACCTGGAACATCCTTGCCAGGCACTCTCCGATCTGCTCACTATTTATGAAAAGAAGGGGAGACTCGCTGGTTTAACTATGGCGTTTATCGGTGATGGCAATAATGTGGCCAACAGCCTTCTCCTTGCCACTTCACTTACGGGCATGAATTTTCACATCGCCTCGCCCGCAGGCTATGAAATCAATCGAGAAATATTAAGCCAAGGCAAGAAATTTGCCTCCTCATCCCAAAGCAGGATTGAGCTATTCACTAGTCCTGAAGAGGCTGTCACAAATGCTGATATAGTATACACTGATGTATGGACCAGCATGGGACAGGATGCAGAAGCAGATAAACGTCGCTTAGCATTTCACGATTATAAGGTGGATGAGAGGTTGTTGTCCTTCGCCAGACAGGATGTTTTGTTCATGCATCCCTTGCCCGCTCATCATGGTGAGGAAATTTCCCCAGGATTATTAGATGACCCGAGGTCAGTAGTCTTTGACCAGGCAGAAAACAGGCTTCATCTACAAAAAACACTATTGGTCAAAATCCTTTTACCTACTAAATCAAGGCGGAACCCTAAATGCCAAAGCCAGTCGTAGCAATTGTAGGACGACCTAATGTAGGCAAGTCTACCTTGCTTAATCGTCTGGCAGGCAGGCGCCTCGCCGTCATCAGTGATTCCCCTGGAACTACCAGAGACCGAATATTTGTGTCCACCTCCTGGCAAGGACAGGAATTGACCATAGTTGACACCGGTGGATGGCAATTAGAGCCTCCCTCTTTACTGGAACAAAAAGTCAAGCACCAAGTAGAAGTAGCTATCACTCAGGCCGATGTTATTATCTTCATGGTGGATGCCAGGGACGGCGTCATTGCTGCTGATGAAGAATTAGCTGATATGCTACGCACTATCAACAAACCGATAGTTCTAGCAGTAAATAAGGTTGATTCAGGACATCAAGTAAATCAAGTGGCTGATTTTTATCGCCTTGGCATGGGAACGCCGTTAGCAATCAGTGCCTATCATAACCTGGGGATAGACGAATTAATGAAAGCTGTATTGGCCTTTATTACCCCGGTGCTCAGTAGCGTTACAAGCTCAGAAGATATTAAGTTAGCTATTATAGGACGCCCAAATACGGGCAAATCAACGTTGCTAAATGCCTTGATTGGCTACGAAAGAGCCATCGTTCATGAAGCACCAGGAACGACTCGTGATGCTATCGACACCACGATTAATTGGAATAATAAGACTATCTTGCTTATTGATACTGCAGGGATTAAACGGAGAGGACGTGTGGATGCTGGGATTGATTACTACAGCTTAATTCGTGCCCTTCAAGCAATTAACCGCTGTGATGTGGCTCTGCTGTTGCTCGATGCTGCTGAATTTATCACTGCTCAAGATTTACATATTGCCAGTTACGTCGTGGAAGCAGGCAAAGGAATAGTGCTGTTAGTCAATAAATGGGATATCATTCCACAGGCACAGAAGGAGGAATTCAAACAACGTCTGGAAAAACGGATACAATTTATGTATTATATACCTATGCTTTACCTCTCAGCTAAGTCAGGAGAGATGGTAGACTATGTTTTACCTCTTGCCTGTCAAGTATGGCAGGAAAGGCAAAAACTGTTATTAGACTCAGCAGTCAACGAAGCTATCAAAGAGGCAGTGGATAGCCATTTACCCCCCCGGGTAGGCACAAGAAGGTTACAAATTATCCGCGCTTACCAAGATAAGTCCAGACCAGCAAGCTTTGTTCTCCAGGTCAACGACCCCAAGTTGATTTATTCCCCATACCAGAGATACTTAGAGAAAAAGCTTCGTTCCAAGTTTGGCTTCCGTGGTGTGTCGCTCCAGCTAAATTTCATCAAGTCCAGTCATAAAAGCAACAAAAAGGCGGAGGTGGCAAAATGATAATCGCTGAGTTTGTTGGCGTAATAGTCATCGCTTATTTGCTTGGCTCTATTCCCTTCGGGTTGATAATTGGCAAGGTGTCTAAAGGTATTGATGTCACCAAATATGGAAGTGGCAAGATTGGTGGCACTAACGTGATGCGTGCCGTAGGAACTAAGGCAGGGGTTTTAACCATAGTTCTCGATATATGCAAAGCTGCCGGAGCAGTTGTTTTAGCCAAAGTGATTATTGGCTCAGGTATGTTAACCATCGCTGGAGCGAATATCCACTATTACCAGGCAGCTCAAGTAATGGCTGGGCTTGCCGTGCTAGCAGGACATAACTGGTCAATATTCCTGAAATTCAAAGGTGGGAGAGGCGTAGCCTCTTTCTTTGGCACACTAATACCTATTTTCCCACCAGCAGCTATATTCGGCGGTGAGGTTTTAGCCGTAGTTGCCCTAAACAGCAGGTATATGTCGCTGGCATCAATAATGTCAGTCCTTGCCACATGGTGTTTATTAATACCTATGACCATTGCTTATAATCTCCCGCCCATTTACCTCGCTTATAGCCTGGCAGCTACAGCCATGGTCATCTATCAGCACCGTGGAAATATAATAAGGCTACAGCAAGGCACAGAGCGGCGACTGGGTGAAAAAAGCGAAAAAATAAGCTAGAGCATGCCCAAAGCCACTATCATTGGCAATACCACGTGGGGCAATACTTTAGGAACTTTGTTAAGTAATAACGGCGTAGCAGTAACGTTGTGGGCAAGAAGCGAAGACGAAGCTGAGCAGCTAAACCAGCAAAAGCATGATTACGCCTCCACAAGTGACATTGCAGAAGCCACTGCCGCAACTGACCTGGTAATACTGGCAGTTCCTTCCCAGAAATTGAGAGAAAACATCACCCAGATTAAACGTCATCTGAATAACAGAATGATATTAATGAGCGCTGCCAAGGGATTGGAAATGGGCAGTGGTAAAAGGATGTCCCAGATAATCGAAGAAGAAGTTCCTTCCCTGAAAGAGCAGATTTGTGTTCTCTCCGGTCCCAACCTGGCAAAGGAAATTGCCCAGGGACTACCCGCTGCTTCAGTAATCGCTGCACAAGATATCATCATTGCTAAAAAGGCGAAGGATTTGCTCCAGTCACCAAAATTCATCATATTTACCACTGATGATATTGTTGGTGTAGAGCTATGCGGAGCATTAAAAAACATTATTGCTCTGGGCGCCGGGATGCTCGATGGATTAGGACTGGGTGATAATGCCAAGGCTGCTTTCATTGCTTTGAGTTGGAATGAGGCTGTTTCCCTGGGATTAACTTTGGGGGCTAAGAGAGATACCTTCTATTGGTTAGCTGGCCTGGGTGATTTGATAGCTACCTGCAGTAGCACTCTAAGTCGCAATCACTATGTTGGTTATCAGTTAGCTAAAGGATATTCCCTGGCTGAGATATCCGCCTCCATGCCACAGGTTGCTGAAGGGATTGCCACCACTATAGCAGTTCATCAGCTAACCAAAAAACTCAGTCTGGAAGCCCCCATAGCAGGAATTATTTATGACACGCTGTTTCAAAATAAGCCGCCAACTGAGCTAATAGCAAGTTTCAGCAAACTAATAAAAGATTAGCATCGGCGAGGCTTTGGCAATATCTCGCCCAGTTCCTGAAAAAGATGCTTTTGTCTTTTATCAAGGTGCTCAGGGGTAACCACGCGAACTATAACAATCTCCTCTCCCCGGCCACGACCATTGGCACTGAGTATCCCCTTTCCCTTCAAATGGAAAGCCCTTCCATTCTGGGTTCCCGTGGGTATGTTTAACTTTATTCCGCCATCCAAGGAAGGGACCTCCACCTCATCGCCCAGAGCAGCCTGGGCAAAATTCAGGGGCAATTCGTAGAAGATATCGCTTCCTTCCCTGTGGAATATCTTGCTTGGCTTTACCGAGAGGCTGGCATAAAGGTCACCAGGTCTGCCACCATATAAGCCAACATCACCTTCGCCATCCAAAATCATGGCATAGCCGTCGTCCACACCAGCGGGAATATTCACCGTCACTCTCCGGTTCACTTTTACCCGCCCTTTTCCACGGCAATGTGGACAAGGGTCAGTTATTATCGTCCCACTGCCTGAACAGTGGGGACAAGTGGTAACATTGGTAAAACGTCCAAAGAAACTCTGGCGAACCCTTCTCACCTGTCCTGTGCCATGGCATTCAGGGCAAGTTTGAGGACTTGTTCCTGGCTTGGTGCCAAGACCATAGCATGAAGGGCAATTTTCAACGCGTTCTACCTCAATTTCCTTACTACAACCGAAAACTGCCTCCTCAAAGGAAAGGGTAATATATGTTTTTAGATTATTCCCTCTCTGCGGAGCACGCTGAGCTGTGGCAGCTCCAAATGGGCTTCCACCAAAACCGAAGAACGATTCGAAAATATCACCAAGTCCACCAAAATCAAAATCAGGAAATCCCTGCACCCCCTCAACCCAACCATAACGGTCATAATTAGCTCTCCTTTCCGGGTCGCAAAGAATCTGGTGTGCCTCATTTATCTCCTTAAATTTCTCCTCAGCATTAGGGTCTTTGTTATGGTCAGGATGATATTTGAAGGCTAACTTACGGAATGCCCGCTTAATCTCCTCTTCAGTGGCATTTCGAGGCACTCCAAGCACTTCATAATAATCGCGCTTTTCTGTCATAGGTATTTAATCCTCAAACTTTTAGTATAGCTCTTTAGCTTCTATATTAGCAAGCTTTACACATGATATAATCATAAAGCGGTGAAACAGAAAATCAAGCAAATTCTCAGTCATTATCACAACAAAAAGATTAACGACAAAGATTTGATTACCTCTGCGGTGCTAGTGCCTTTATTCTATGCCCAGGGAGAGTATCACCTTCTATTTACCGAGAGGAGTGGAGGGTTAAACTTTCACCAGGGACAAGCATGCTTCCCGGGAGGAATCCGCCAGCCCAGTGACGCCAGCCTTGTCACCGCCGCTTTAAGGGAAGCCGAAGAAGAGATAGGCTTAGTCAGGGAAGACATTGAAATTTTGGGCGAACTAGATGATGCCATCACTGTCACCAGTGGTTGCGTTATCTCCCCTTTTGTAGCCTTCATTCCTCATCCTTACCCGTTTAACATAAATCCTGACGAGGTAGAGCAAATTTTCTCCATTCCTTTATCAGCATTAATGGATAAAAAGAACTTCAGGCAAGAATATATGACTATTAACGGGGAACCTTTCCCGGTCTACTTCTATGAATATCAAGGACATATTGTCTGGGGGGCTACAGCTTACATCGTTAAACAATTTATAGAGTTATTGCAACAGCAGGGCTTATGAGATTATTTACTTCTTGCTTTTAGTTTCCTTGGCTTTAACTTTGATTACCTTCGGTTTAACTTTCTCACTCTTAGGAATGATGATGGTTAAAAGGCCATTCTCCATTGTGGCATCAACTTTATCCACTTGGAGCCCGCCAGGAAGAGTCAAACTGCGAGAAAAGCCGCCATAGCGCTGCTCCTGATAGAAATAAGCCTGCTGCTTGACTTCTTTCTCCGCCTTGACTTCCCCCCTGATAGTCAAAGTATCACCGGTGATGTCAATATCAACGTCCTCCGGCTTGATGCCCGGTAGAGCTGCCTTCACCACCACTTCATTGGGAGTCTGATAAGCATCCACCGCTAGCATTGTTGGTTCACCAAAGGCTGCGAAGAAACGTGATGGATGAACAAAGCTATCCTCAAACAACCTGTCCATTGCCTGCCTTAAACTCACCAACTCGGAGAAAGGTTCCCATTTTCTCATCGCCATTTGTATCACCTCCCTTTACTTTTTGCTAAAAGCCTCGCTGTTGACTATAATTAATTTATATTTATATTTTAATATAGCTAGAGGAGATATACAAATGACGCCGGAAAGATTTACCGAGCAAGCGCAGGAGGCTTTAACAGCCTCACAGGAACTGGTTCGCCGCTATCAGCACAGCCAATGGGATGTAGAACATATACTGCTAGCTCTGCTGGAACAAGAAAAAGGAATAACCCAGGAAATATTGCAAGAGCTTGGTATAGACATAGAAGAAGTGAAAAGCCGGGTAGACAAAACATTAAAAAGTTATCCTCAGATAGCTTACGTAGGGACACAACTTTATATTACCCCCCGTATTCAACAACTTATGGAAGACGCCGCTCGTGAAGCAGACAGGCTAAAGGATGACTTCGTCAGCAGTGAACATCTGTTCATCGCCATCGCTGGTGAGGGCAAAGGTGATGCTAGCAGGATCCTGGGGGAGTCCGGCATCACCCAGGAGAAAATATATCAAGCATTGCGCCGTATTCGCGGTCCCCATCGGGTTACCGACCGCCATGCCGAGAGCAAATACCGCTCCCTGGCAAAATATGGGCATGACCTCACTGAGTTAGCCCGACACGGCAAGCTCGACCCTGTGATCGGAAGAGAAAGGGAGATCAAGCGAGTAATGCAGATACTCTCCCGACGAACCAAGAACAATCCTGTGGTCATTGGCGATGCCGGCGTGGGCAAGACAGCCATTGCTGAAGGTCTCGCTCAAAGAATTGTCGCTGATGATGTCCCTAATTCACTTAAGGGAAAAAGAGTAATCGCCTTAGACATGGGGGCATTAGTAGCCGGGAGTAAGTTCCGAGGCGAATTCGAGGAAAGGCTGAAAGCAGTTCTCGACGAAATTCGCCAGGCAAGCGGGGAGGTGATTCTGTTCATCGATGAACTTCATACCGTGGTAGGTGCTGGCAGTGCTGAAGGAGCGATTGATGCCAGTAATATGCTCAAACCAGCGTTATCTCGAGGTGAGCTTCAGTGCATCGGAGCTACCACGCTGAACGAATATCGAGAGCATATTGAAAAAGACAAAGCCTTAGAGCGGCGTTTTCAACCCATTTTTATCAATGAACCAAGCGCCGATGATACCATAGAGATGCTTAAGGGCCTAAAACCCAGATACGAAGCTCACCATAAGATTAAAATCGATGATTCAGCCTTAGTAGCTGCAGCGAAGCTCAGTCAACGCTATGTCACTGACAGATTTTTGCCCGACAAAGCCATTGACCTCATTGATGAGGCGGCCAGCAAGCTACGCATTGACCGAGAGAGCGCTCCACCAGAGGTCAATGAGCTGGAACAGAAGATAAAGCGTTTGCTTGATGAAGAACAGGCCGCTTCACAGCGGGGAGACTATCAACAGGCGGCTGAACTGAGGGCGGAAAGATCACAATTAGAGCCGAAATATAACGAATCAAAGACAAAATGGCTTCAAGGAATAAAGACCGATGCCGTGGTTAGTGAAGAAGATATCGCACAACTTATTTCTCAATGGACTGGAATTCCCGTTTCCCGAATGCTCGAAACTGAAAGTGAGAAGCTAGTTCACATGGAGGAGAGGGTTCACCAGAGGATAGTAAACCAGGAGGAAGCTGTGGCTTCTGTCTGTGAGGCAATAAGGCGAGGCAGGGCCGGCCTCAAAGACCCAAAACGACCTATAGGCAGCTTCATCTTTCTGGGACCTACTGGGGTAGGTAAGACTGAGCTAGCTCGAGCCCTGGCTGAATTCCTCTTCGATGACGAGAACGCCATGGTAAGGCTTGATATGTCAGAGTATATGGAAAAGCATACCGTATCACGTCTCATCGGAGCACCCCCGGGGTATATAGGATATGAGGAAGGAGGGCAGTTGACCGAGGCAGTGCGCCGCCGTCCTTATCGCGTGATTTTACTGGATGAAGTGGAGAAGGCACATCCTGATGTATTTAATATCTTGTTGCAAATATTAGAGGATGGCAGGCTCACAGATGGACATGGCAGAACAGTAGACTTTAAAAATGCCATCGTCATTATGACCAGCAACCTGGGAACCGAAGAATTTCGCCGCCAAGGTGTCGGATTTCTCCAGCGCGACAAAGATGAAGAACAACGGTTAAGAAGTAATATTGAGACTGCGCTAAAGAGCACTTTCCGCCCTGAGCTGCTCAATCGGGTAGACGACATCATCATCTTTCATCCTTTGACTGAACAACATCTGGCAAAAATTATTGACTTATTGATTAAAGATGTAGAACGGCGTCTCGCCGAACACAATATTGCATTAAAGGTAGACAATGAAGCCAAATCATGGCTAATAAGCAAAGGCTACAATCCTGAATATGGGGCACGACCGCTACGGCGCGCTATTCAACGCTACGTGGAAAACCCCCTATCAACAAAGATACTGCGTGGCGATTTTAACGAGGGAGATACCATAGCTATCGGCGTTGAAGCCGAAGAGTTGAGCTTTACCAAAGCAGAGCCGGTAAAGACAAAGGCATAGTTCAGAGCCAGTCCAACAGTGGATTTAGCCTCAAAAATTAACAGCTACTTCCCCAAGGAACTCCTTGAGTTACTTCAAGATACCTCCACGGAGGCTAACAAGCTAGGACAAAGGGTTTACCTTGTTGGAGGCATAGTACGAGACCTACTTATAGGCTACCCTAATTTCGACCTTGATTTGGTAACCGAGGGCGATGCCATAGAACTAGCTAATCGGATAGCTAGAATGAGCGCGGCAAAATTAGTGATACATCCACGCTTCAACACTGCTAAAATCAAGAGCGGTGATTTCGCCATAGATATCGCTACTGCTCGAAGCGAAACTTACGCTAGGCATGGTGCACTGCCTACAGTTACGCCATGCCCCATTGAAAAGGACCTCTTCCGCAGGGATTTCTCCATCAATGCCATGGCGATATCTCTCACCCCTGAGCACTATGGAGAGCTGCTTGACCCTTATCATGGCAAAGATGACCTGGATGCACATCTCATTCGCATCCTGCACCCCGGGAGTTTTACCGATGATGCCACCAGAATTCTACGAGCAATACGCTACGAGCAACGATTGGGATTCAACCTTGAGCATGAGACCGCTCAATTACTCAAGCGAGATATTTCAATGCTGAACACCATAAGTGGAGACCGAATAAGGCACGAATTGGAGTTAATTTTCCGAGAAAAATATCCCGAACATGTTCTTAAGCGACTTGGTGAATTGGGAGCACTGCAAAGGATAAACCGTTCTCTCAAAGGCAATGGATGGCTCACTGGTAAATTTGATGACGCACGCCGATCAGGTAAACCTGGTGAACTTCCAGCACTTTATTTCTGCCTCCTTGCCTACCCACTAGATGCGGAGCAAGTTAATCAACTGATGAAGCGCCTTAACCCACCAGCAAAGCTAACCAAGGTAGTAAAGGATACTGCCAGACTTAAGCTACACCTTCCCCTATTAAACAATCCATCTTTAAAGCCCAGCGAAATATATTACTTCCTTCAAGAATATGCCCCATTAGCCATCAAAGCTAACATTATAGCCGAGGATGAGCCTATGATTCGACAACATCTTGAGCTTTTCTTTTCTAAATTGCGTTATGTAAAGCCTTGCCTTAACGGGGAGGAGCTTCAAAGGCTGGGCATCCCTGCGGGAACAAAATTAGGAGAAATCCTCGAGATATTGCACAAGGCAAGATTGGATGGCGAGGTTACTACTAAGGACGACGAAGAAAAATTAGCCCAGCGGCTGAAACCATAAGGGAAGAAAATGAAGCAGTCCAAAACCAAAATAACAAAACACAATATACTTGGGGAATTTGCCCGCCCAGCACGGCAACAAGAATTTCCATAGCGGTAATCTTGATACTCCAGCGGTAAGCCCGGCAATATCAAATGGTAAAATGGGTTGCAAAGAAAAGAGGAATATCGCCAGCACCCCATATCGATTAACCCAATCCACAAACCTGTTATATCCCGGTATGTCCTTAGTGATCGCTATTCTCCTTCCGAGGTAGCCAGCATAGTAGCTACTTATTTCTCCCAGGGTTCCCGCGGCACTGGCTATAAAAGCCACCAAAATAGGGTCCCACTGCGAGGCTGCTATCATCATAATCGAAATGTGTAAGGCCACGGGCACCAGAATACTAGCGTTACACAGGAAACTAATAATGAAAACAGCAGAATAAGCACCAGGGGCAAACTCCCCTAAGGAGATATTAAAGTGAACTATCAGATACTGAAGAAGATAAACAAGCCCAACGCTAAGCCCGATAAGCCCAGCACCATAAAGAGTTAGCATAAGCCATCTTCTTCGTATCTTAGCCACCTGGTTCACCCCTGGGAAGCGAGGTTACCACATAGCATTCCAATCCTCGTCTCTGCATAGATAGACACACTTCATTAGCCTTTTCTTTGTTCTGAACGGGAGTAAACAGGCAGGGACCTGAGCCAGTGAGGTGGACAGGCAAACCCGCTATTCGTTCAAATATTCCTTTATATTTATTAAGCTGGGGAAATACATCAAAAGCTACCGCCTCAAAAATATTGAACATTAAGGACGGGGGAAGTGTCTTTTCCTGTTCCAGAGTTTGCAAGGCAGCATGTACAAACTGTCCTCGAGTAAAGTTCGCGGCACTCAATTTGCCATAAAGCTTGCTTGTTTTATCCGGCATCCTTGGTAACGGTGGCACATGCAAAACGAAGTAAGTTGGCGTCACATCTGGCAGCAAAGTCACTTTCTTCCCTCTCCCCTCCACCAAAGTTGTACCCCCATAGACAAAAAGGAGGACATCCGAACCTATCCTTGCGGCTAAGTGAGCCAACTGCGATGGAGGAAAATTCACCTCCCAGAGAGTATTGAGGGCTACAAGAGTGGAAGTAGCATCGCTACTTCCCCCACCTAAACCCACCCCCCACGGTATATTCTTGTGAAGCCTGATTCGCACGCCTTTACGGCAATTGGTAACCTCCTGGAACAACTTGGCTGCTTTTATCACCAAATTCTCAGTTTGCAAGCTTGCTTCGCTGCATTCCAAGGATATTTCTTTTTCCAGCTCAAAGCTGAGAACATCGTACAGGGTTATCGTCTGGGCAATGCTCCTGATTCGATGGTAGTCATCATCATACTTACCCAAAACTTCGAGAACGAGGTTTATCTTCGCCGGCGCATAGACGGTTAGCATAATAATTATGTTCCAAGTGAGGCGAAAGCTTTCCACACCTTCCGCCATTCCTCCAGGCTAAGGGTTTCTGCTCGCCTGGTGGCATCTACACCGATTTCTTCAAGTAACCGGGAAACCTGATTAGGCGATATTGCCAAGCTGTGAGCCAGTGAGTTGCGAAGTTGCTTGCGACGTGAACTGAAACCGCAATGAACCATGTCAAAAAAACCAGCGACATCGGATACTTTAACAGGTGGCTCAGAATAAACATCGAGACGCAAGACCGCAGAATCTACCTTAGGTGGGGGGCGGAAATCCTTAGCTGGCACATAAGTTATAATGGTTGGCTTACTATAAAATTGGACACCGATGCTGAGCTGAGTCATCTTACCAGGCACAGCAGCTATAGCCTCGCCAACCTCTTTCTGCACCATTATCACCATTAGTGAGGGTTTCAGCCCAGCTTGGAGGAAATGCCGTAATATTGGCGAAGTAATGTAATAAGGAAGATTACCCACTACTTTATAAGCTTGTCCGCTACCCACAGGAGCATTAACTTTTTCCTTCAAAAGCTCTTCAGGAGTGATTTTAAGTATATCAGCATGCACAATGTCGACATTTGAGAAAGAACCCAGCCTTTTGGTCAATATATTAACCAATCTAACATCAAGCTCCACAGCAATCACTTTAGCAGTTCGCTCAACCAGCTTTTTAGTTAATACGCCCGTCCCCGGACCTATCTCCACAACAATATCTCCCCTATCAAGTTCGGCAGCAGAGAGGATGCATTCTGCCACATGTTCATTAATCAAGAAATGCTGGCCTAATCTTTTCTTCGCCTTTAGATACATCAAAATATCAATTTAGGTCGTGCACCTGCTCTCGGTTCCTATGGTGCAAATTACCTTTGCCAGCCAGCTCCATCCAGGCACCTCTATGTCACCTGGAGAAAGCTACTTACCGCTGCTTCCTTCCGGACCTGACGGGGTTCATAGTTCTCCACCGCATAGAACCCAAATTTCACCGCCGCTTAGCAGAAAGCAACCTTACACCTCGAAATCTCAAGCAGGAATTCAGCCCCGCTATAGCGGATTTCGGGTTCAGGGCACCGCTAGCTCCCCACCTAGCACGACCTACTATAAATGTTATCAGCAACAACTAATCTCATCAAGGCTGGTTTGGCAGATTTTTAACATCACCTCACCTCCTTCGAAGATATATCATTGCCATTGGTAGCGAAGTTTCCTTACAATTAATGTGTTAGTTCCAGTATCGATAGGCGGAGGTAAAAAATGGAGACAATGATTAATCAAGTCAAGCTTTCGTTAATCCGAGGAGATATTACTCAGCAAGACACCGACGCTATAGTCAATGCTGCTAATCCCAGCTTAATGGGTGGTGGAGGGGTGGACGGAGCGATACATCGAGCTGGGGGACCAACTATTTTAGAGGAATGCAAGCAAATTGTGGCTAACCAAGGGCGATTGCCAACAGGAAAAGCCGTAATTACTACAGGAGGAAACCTTAACGCAAAGTATGTCATACACACCGTGGGTCCTATCTGGCATGGTGGCGACAGAAATGAAGCTGAGCTTTTGTCTAGCGCTTATCGGGAAAGCCTCAAATTAGCAGCAGATAGAAATTTGACCAGCATCTCCTTCCCCTCTATAAGCACAGGTGCATATGGCTATCCCTTGGATAAGGCAGCAAAAGTAGCTCTTAGAGCGGTGGCTTCGTTCTTCAAAGAAAAACATACTTCCGTGAAAGAGGTAATTTTTGTCCTTTTTGATTCCTCAACCCATGAAAGTTACTGCTCCGCATTGAAAGAGCTAATACTAAAAGTAGCCTAACGTGTTAAGTCACCTCAGCATAGCAACGTAGCTATTTAGCAGCACTCCCAGCGAGTTCGCTACCGGTCTACACTTCGCCATGAGGCAGTAGAACACTTTCCCTTGCTTGGGAAGCTCGCTCAATGACTCATAATGCCCCATCCCCTTAGCAAATACAAGGTCTGCCGCTTCAAATTCCTCTCTGAATTGCTCAGAAGCCCAATCAAGGATTACCCCCGGCGAAGCCACACCTGTAGTTATCACCACTCCAAATTCGCCTTCCAACCCAGCCTCCTTAACATCCTCCACTGTGGCATCATTCTGAACAGGCAAGGGCTTAACCACATATTTAACATCAACCAACTGCCTCATCCTCTTAACCAAAGGCAAATCAAAGTAAATCTCGCCAACATTATCCGCTAAATACAAGACTTTAGACGCCTTTTTTAACTTTGCTTCAAATTGCTGTGAATCATCTATAGTAAACTTCATTGGTCTCTTCATATCCTCGGCAACGGCGTCAAGGCTCCTGAAAAAATCTATGGCATTGGCTACCGCGGCAAGCTTGATATAATCATTAATAGTATTTTTATACTGAACCTTCACCCTGGAGAACAGTTCCCCAGCAACCCTCAGCTCATCTTCCTTCACTATTCGGTAGGGGTCTGGATTACAAGTTATCTCCCGTATTACCTTATGGAGCTTAGTAGCAATCGCGATAGATATCTGCTCACCAGAGAATTCTTGGTTAAGGACATCCCTGGCTTTTTCCACCGCCTTCTGCCTAAGCAGTTCATCACTTGTAGCCAGCCTGGCTGCCTGGCAAATTAGCCTTCCTAAGCAATCATAGCACTCCAGGGAAACTTTCATAGTAATGCTATCTCCCCAAACCTGTTTGAATAGCCTTCATAAGCTATATTATAATAGCTTTGAGGAATAAAAAGATTAATTAAGAGCTATGTTTGATAAACTGGCATCAATAGAAAAGCATTATGAAGAACTGGAGCAGATGATTGCCCAGCCTGAGATTGCTACTAACCAAAAACAGCTACAAGAGTTGACGAGGAAAAGAGCTAATCTCAAGGATATCGTCACCCAATATCAACAATATAAAGCGCTTTTTGACGAGTTAGCTGAACTCGAAGCTTTGCTTAATAACGACCTCGAGCCTGAAATGACTGCTCTGATCAAAGAAGAACAAAACAAGCTAGAACAACGTCGAAATGACCTTATTGGTAAACTAAAACTTTCCTTGTTACCAAAAGACCAAAACGATGACAAAGATGTCATTGTTGAAATAAGAGCGGGCGCTGGTGGTGAGGAAGCAAGCCTTTTTGCTGCCGACCTATTCCGTATGTATAGTCACTATGCTCAGAGGAAAAGATGGCAAACAAATATCATGAATAGTAGTCAAAGTGATATCGGTGGTTTTAAGGAAGTGATATTCGAGGTTAAAGGCAAAGGTGCCTTTAGCAAGCTTAAGTATGAGCGCGGGGTACATAGAGTGCAACGAGTGCCTATTACCGAAGCCTCGGGGCGGATTCACACCTCAACAGCTACGGTAGTTGTCCTTCCCGAAGCAGAGGAAATCGAGCTAAACATCAAGCTAGATGACCTCAGGGTAGACATCTTCCATAGCCACGGTGCCGGGGGACAAAATGTAAACAAAGTAGCCACCGCGGTACGCATCACACACATTCCTACAGGGATAACAGCTACCTGCCAGGATGAACGTTCCCAGTTGAAAAATAAGATGAAAGCTATGGCAGTTCTTAGAGCAAGATTATTCGACGTAGAACAACGTAAGCGATCAGAGACAATCGAAAAGGAGCGGCGAACGCAAGTAGGCAGAGGTGACCGAGCAGAAAAGATTCGCACTTATAATTTCCCTCAGGACCGAGTCACCGACCACCGCATTAACGTCGTTTTTCATAACTTAACTCAACTCTTAAACGGTGAGCTTGATGAACTCATTGAAGCACTATCCAACACAGAGCAAGCTCAACAACTGGAAGCAGTCCTCTCATGACCTTGAGAGAAGCTTTGGTTCTAACCAGACAAACACTGGCAGCGGCGACCTCTGACGAGGCTGATATTGAATCTGAGCTTTTGCTTTGCCATGTGCTGGGAATATCAAAAACAAAATTGTACAGTGAGCCGGGAAGAGTATTGACCCCAACAGAAATAAAAGAGCTACAGTGCTCGGTTAATCGCCGGCTTCTCCGCGAACCTATTGACTACATCCTGGGGAATTGCGACTTTTATGGTCACGATTTTTATGTTGACCATCGCGTCTTTATCCCCAGACCGGAAACCGAACTACTGGTAGAAAAAGCAATTGATTTCGCTCATTACCACAACACTTCCCAAAATCAATTTATCCTCGCTGACATTGGCACTGGCAGTGGCGTCATTGCTATCAGCCTTGCCCTAGCATTGCCTAAAGCAAGAATTTACGCCATAGATATTGCTGCTTCAGCTCTCCATGTAGCCCATTTAAATTGCCAGCGTTACCAGGTTACCCATCAAGTCACCCTTCTCCAGGGCAATCTGCTTGAACCACTGCCTGAACCCACAAATGTAATAATAGCTAATTTACCTTATGTCAAAGACCATGAAATGAGAACACTAACCCCGGAGATAATAGACTTCGAACCAACCGTAGCTTTAGCAGGTGGTAAAGATGGCTTGGATATAATACGCCAGCTATTAATTCAAGTCCCAGGAAAGATTCGTCCAAATGGCTGTCTGCTTTTAGAAATAGGCTATGGGCAAGATAAGGCAATAAATTCATTGATAAATAGCTGTTTTCCACAGGCTAACATCAAGTTAATTCCTGATCTATCTGGCATCAATAGGATAGCCAAAATCCTTTTATAATAGGTGTTCTCTCTTCCAGTAGATATTGACTCTGGTTAACATACGATATAAAATCTCCACCTGTTGCTCAAGGAGTTGGGCGCAAGTTCAAAAAAATCTTTTGAAGGAGGGAAGGTGATTTGTATGCACTGGGAAGACATCTGCTACTAGAGTTAAAAAATTGTAATGAGGAGGTGTTAAATGACGTAGATTTCCTGAAGGATTGCCTTAATGAAGCTGCTACTCGATGTGGTGCTACCGTAGTTGGTGAATCCTTCCATAAATTTTCCCCTCGTGGAGTGAGCGGCATAATTAATATCGCTGAATCACACATCTCTATCCATACCTGGCCTGAGTATGGTTATGCCGCCGTAGATGTGTTTACCTGTGGAAACACAGTAAATCCTGAAGAAATAGCCGAGCTAATAGTACAAAGCTTGGAGGCCAAAAATTGTTCCATAATCGAGTTGCGAAGAGGCATGATAGAGGAAAGCAAAATTAGGAGCATCATAAAACAATGAAGGATTCTGACCCCGATAAACATAGATGGTTTCATGATTATGTCAACCCCGACATTACCATATCACATCGCATTAAGGAGTTAATATATTCAGGGCAGACCAAATTTCAATCTATAGCTATCATTGATAATGATAGCTTTGGCAAATGCCTCGTGCTTGATGGCAAGATTCAATCAAGCGAAGTGGATGAATTCATCTACCATGAAGCTTTAGTGCACCCTGCTATGGTCACTCATCCTAACCCTGAGAAGGTATTTATCGCTGGAGGTGGTGAGGGTGCTACCTTAAGGGAAGTGCTAGCACATAACACAGTAAAGAAAGCCGTCATGGTAGATATTGATGAAGAAGTAGTAAATATTTGTCGCCACTTTCTACCTTCTTGGCATCAAAATTCTTTTGATGACCAGCGGGCAGAACTACATTTCGCTGACGCCAGAGCATACCTCGAAAAAAACGACGCTAAATTTGATGTCATTATTATTGACTTGCCTGACCCTTTGGAAAAAGGACCAGCTCGCCTACTATATACACGAGAATTTTATGAACTGGTTAAACAGAGACTACAACCAGATGGGATTATCTCAGTTCAAGCTGAATCTGCCAACTGGACACAAATAGCAAACTTCGTGGATATCGTTAATACGCTGGCGAATGTTTTTCCTATAGTTCGCCCTTATCAAGCTCACGTACCTTCCTTCAATAGCCTGTGGGGCTTTGCCACTGCCTCCCAGAAACTTGACCCCAAAAAATTAACCCCTGAAGAGATTGACCTTAAAATCTCAACAAGAATATCCAGACAACTGAAATCCTATGATGGGCTTACTCATCAAGCCATGTTTACCATCCCTAAGCACTTGAGACTGAAGTTATCCAAAATCGAAAAAGTCATTACTGATAAAGAGCCCATCTCTATTTACTGATATATTGTTTCCTGAGGACCTTCTTATCTACTTTCCCCACAACCGTGTGAGGAAGTTGAGCAACAAACTCGATTCGGTCAGGGATAGCCCATTTTAAAATTGTCCCATCCTTGACAAACTTCTGTAAGAATTCCTTGATATCTTCTGGAGAAATTTTATCCTTGTACTCTGGCTTGGGGACAACCACAGCCATAGGTCTTTCCCCCCATTTCTCGTCTGGCATGCCTATAACCCCCGCCTCCGCAACTGCTTTATGTTCACTGATAAGGTCCTCTAACTTCAATGAAGATATCCACTCTCCTCCAGTCTTAATGACATCTTTAACCCTGTCTGTTAAGTACAGATAGCCTCCCTCATCAATATAGCCAACATCACCTGTGTGTAGCCAACCATATCGCCACAACTGTTCTGACTCCTTTGGCTTCTTAAAATAGCCCTCAGTAAGCCAGGGTGCCCTAGTAACAACCTCCCCTATTGATTTACCATCATGAGGAAGTTTCTTGCCCGATTCATCCATAATTTCCATCTGCACCAGTGGCACAGGAAGCCCCGCCCGTTTCAAGACACTAACTTTCCGGTCTGTGTCCCAATCCAACATATCACCTTTTAAGTCAGTTACCGTAAGCGCAGGGCAAGTTTCCGACAAACCATAAGCACAGTAGAATTTGATCCCCGCCCTTAGTGCATCATTAGCCAGTCCCCCGGGCAAAGCAGCTCCGCCGATGATCATCTTCAACCCAGACAAATCAACCCCCTCCATCTCAACACCAAGCAGCAGCATGCCCAAGATAGTAGGAACACAGTGAGTATATGTTACCCCTTCTTTCTTAATTAGCTTAATTAACAGCATGATGTCATATTTCCCGGGGTAAACCTGTTTCATACCCGACATCGTAGACAAATATGGCGTTCCCCAGGCATGGACATGGAACATCGGAGTAAGCGGCATATAGACTTCATCGGGTGTTACGAATCTAGGATAATTCTGTCCAGCCCCTAATAACGCAATACCAAAGGTGTGGAGAACAATCTGGCGATGGGTGAAATAAACACCCTTGGGATCTCCTGTAGTGCCAGTGGTGTAAAATAACGTCGCCCGTGTATCCTCATCGAAGTCAGGAAAATCATAGCTCGACGAACCAGCTCTCAGCATTTCTTCATATTCAGCCTCTATGTTCAACTTGGTAGCAGGCTTTTTGTTATCATCGGTCAATAAAATAAACTTTTCTACCGTAGTTAATTTATCGCCAAAACTTTCTAGCACTGGCAGGAAATCAGAATTGACAAGGACGACTTTATCCTCTGCATGGTTCATAGTGTAAAGCATTTGCTCAGGAGGAAGCCTCCAGTTGACTGTGTGCAGCACCGCTCCCAACATTGGAATGGCGAAATAGCTTTCCAGATAGCGGTGGCTATCGTAATCAACAACAGCAACGGTATCGCCTTGTTTAACCCCTAGCTTGTCTAAGCTACTGCCTAATCGATTGATACGCTCGAATAGCGTTCGGTAATCAAACCTGACTAAGTCTCGATAGACTATTTCCTTATTTGGTGCATTTTGTGTCCGAACTGATGGCGCGATTAATAATTGTTTAATAAGTAACGGATATTTGTAAGCTGGCATTGTAAACCTCCCTTTTTAATTTATTTTTTACCTGGTCGCTAATATCGCTATTTTGCTGTTTATCTTATCATAGTGTTCTCGAAATTACTAGCCTTTGTATCCCCTTTTTAATTTATTTTCTACCTAGTCGCTAATATCGCTATTTTGCTGTTTATCTTATCACAGTGCTCTCGAAATTACTAGCCTTTGTATCTCATTTGTGCCTTCGTATATTTGAGTTATCTTGGCATCCCTCATACGTTGCTCCAGAGGATAATCACGGCAATATCCAAAGCCACCAACAATCTGTACCGCCTCGGTAGTCACCTTCATCGCCACATCACTGGCGAAGGTCTTGCACATTGATGAATACCTGATTTGCTCGGGTGCCAGCCTAGTCATATTTTTGGGGCATTCTTGCAGGATAGAACAAGTCTTGTACAAAAGCTGCCTTGCCGCTTCAGTAAATATGCACATGTCTGCCAGCTTAAATCCTACCCCTTCATGCTGGATAATGGGCATGCCAAATACAATTCTCTCCTTAGCATAATTTATACAATAATCTAAGGCACCCTGAGCTATGCCTAAGGCCTGGGCTGCTATTGCTGGTCTGGCAAAATCCAGGGTCTTCATAGAAATGGCAAATCCCCTCCCCTCTTCCCCCACAAGATTTTCAACAGGCACATGACAATCATCAAATACAAGCTCCACAGTATCAGAACTCCTGATACCCATCTTCATTTCATGTTTACCCACAGAGAACCCGGGAGTTCCCTTGGCAACCGCTAATACGCTGGCGCCTTTAGAAGCACCTTTCTCAGGGTCGGTTATTACATAAACAGTAACTACATCAGCGACACTGCCATTGGTAATAAATATCTTATTGCCGTTGAGAACATATCCATTCCCTTTTTTATCAGCCCGACAATCAAAGTCAGCCACATCGGAACCACCTGATGTCTCAGTAAGCGCAAAGGCAGCTAAATGCTCACCGGTGCTTAGCTTAGGAAGAAATCTATCCTTCACTTCTTTGTTACCAGCCAACATTATAGGCAATGCGCCAAGTGCCTGGTCGGCAACAAGAAGTCCAACTGAGGCATCCACTCGAGAGAGTTCTTCTATCACGATAGTTTCAGCCAGCATCCCAGCATCACCTCCCCCATACTCTGCGGGAAAGTCTATACCCAAGTAGCCACCATCCCGCAAAAGCCTCACCATCTCCCAGCTAAATTCTTCCTTCTCATCCCTCTCATGCACCCCTGGCGCAATTTGCTCCTCAGCTAACTTCCTAACCGCAGCCTTCAGCATTTTTTGCTCTTCAGTTAACTCGTATTGCACTTCTCCCTCCTGTGGTTAAAATCTAGATAAAACGACATCAACGAAATCCTAAAACAACGATATTACATCCTGGATTACTAGCTTGCCAAGACTAGTAGAGTATTATAAATGAGTCCCGCGTAAATTGTAAGGTATAGTCAGGAGCAATGGCAGGAAAGGGATTCAATTGCATTAAGCTACAGGTTCGATATTTCTAAGGCTCGCTATCTTGCGAAGTTGCTTCCCATAGTTTGTCGGGGCTTTCTACATGGTCAATATATAGAATGCCATTGAGATGGTCTGTCTCATGCTCTAAAGCGTGTGCTAGAAGTCCCTCCCCCCTAAGCCGAAACTGCTTACCTTGCCTATTTTGCGCCTTCACCTTGACTACTTCTGAGCGCTTAATCTCCCCATAATAACCAGGATAGCTCAAACAACCTTCTTCAACCACCCGCACACCCTCCCTCCTTACTATCTCAGGATTAATCAAAGTAATGACTTCCTTTTCAGAGATTCCGATGACCGCTATGCGCAACGACACCCCTATTTGAGGAGCAGCTAACCCTGCACCATGGACAGCCCGCAGAGTATCAATCATGTCATCGATTAACTTCTGAATTGAGCCATCGATAGTAGTTACCCTCTTCGCCTTTCGCCGCAACACCGGGTCAGGCAAAGTGCGTATCTCTAAAACTGCCATGCCTGAATTATAACCTAGCTTTTCCTACTCCGTAAAGCTAGACCATCCCCACAGGGTCAACATCCACAGTCCAGCCTTGGGGTAAGGCTATATTCAATAAAGCTTGAGCCGGATTAGAACCACGAATGATAATCTGCCAGCGATATCTCCCCCTAACTCTGGAAGCAAAGGCAGGGATGGGACCAATTAAGTTCCAATCAGGCATTTTCTCCCCTTTTTCCCCCAAGAGTAAACTACTCACCCTCTCCGCCTCTTTCTGACACAATTTATCATTGGTATAAGTATAAACAAGGCGAATGAACCGACTGAAAGGAGGATAGCTATATTGCTGCCGGTAATTTATTTCTTGATTATAGAAACCCACATAATCGTGTTTGGCTGCAGCTTGAACAGCATAGTTCTCTGGAGAATATGTTTGAACGATAACCCTTCCCGCCTTAACTCCACGTCCAGCCCTACCAGCTACCTGACAAAGAAGCTGGAAGGTACGTTCACCAGCACGAAAATCAGGAAAGTTAAGTCCAGTATCAGCGTTGATTATTCCCGCCAGAGTTACCCAGGGAAAATCTAGCCCTTTGGCTACCATCTGTGTGCCAATGAGTATATCAGCCTTACGCTCACGAAAAGTCCTTAATAGTTCCTCATGCGCATATTTCTTCGTTATTACATCCCTATCCCAACGAAGCACTGTTGCCTGCGGGAAGAATCGCTTCACTTCATCTTCCACCCTCTGCGTGCCGATGCCAAGAAACCTGAGGCAAGACTCTAAACAATTTGGACAATTTCGGGGAACTGGCAAAGCATAGTGACAACGATGGCAGACTAACTTTCTCTCCGTCGAATGATAGGTAAGCGCTATTGAACAACGTGGACAGCGAAAAACAAACCCACAACGACGGCACCGGACAAAAGTAGCTGTGCCACGGCGGTTAAGGAAAAGGATTATTTGTTCTCCTTGAACCAAAGCTTCTTTCATCACACTTAGCAAAGAACGGCTAAACATGCTGGTATTTCCTGCTTTAAGTTCTTCCTTTAAGTCCACTATGTTTACTTCAGGAAGTGGTGAATAACCATGAGGAGTAATTCTTTCCTTCAGTTCCACTAGTTGATATTGTCCCAACTGTGCTCTGTGAAAGCTATCAACATCGGGGGTGGCACTGCCTAAGATAACGGTAGCACCGCTCAATTCTGCCAATTTAATAGCTACATCTCGAGCATGATAGCGAGGAGATTTATCTTCCTGCTTGTATGTCCATTCGTGCTCCTCATCAATAATGATAAGGCCAAGGTTAGGTTGAGGAGCAAATAGAGCGCTTCGAGGACCAATAACCACATCGCATTCTCCCTCCCTTATTCGCTGCCATTCATCAAATTGCTCGCCTAAAGAAAGGGCACTATGCAACACCGCTACCCGACCTGGGAAACGGCTAGCAAAGCGTTCTACCGTCTGTGCGGTAAGGGCAATTTCAGGAATAAGGCAAATACCACGCTTGCCTTCAGCGACGACTTTAGCCAGAGCCCGCAGGTAAATCTCTGTCTTTCCACTCCCGGTAACTCCGAAAAGGAGAAAAACAGGTGATTCGCTCCGGTTATGTTCTATTACGCTCCAGGCAGCTTCCTGGGATGAGGTAAGAAGTGGCGGTGACATTGGCTTGATATCGAAACGCGACAATGGGTCACGCCTAACATTAACCAATTCCACAGAAAACAAGTGCCGGGATTCCAGAACCCTGACCGCTTTAAGCGAACAACTAACTCGCTTCCTTACTTCGCTGATGGGAAGTGGCTCGGGATGCTCGGCCAGAAATTGTAACAATGCAACCTGCTTATAGGCTCTGTTTTTTTTTAGCCGAGCTATTTCAGCCGCAATATTGTCCTTACTGGCAATGAGCTTAATATAAGGAATTACCTTTGGTTTTACCCTCGCCTTTTGCAATTCTGAAAACCTGACTACCAGACCAAGATTAACAAGCCCGTCAGTGACTCGCCTAGCTTTACTTACCCCAAATTCTCGCTCCAATTCCCCGAGGCTTACCCTTTCCTTCTCTTCCACAAAGTGAAAGACATAAGCTTGGTCTGGAGTAAGCGATGGTAAACTACCTTGATCACCTGATAGACAGAGGTAAGTGGCGAGTTTGCGTTCAAAGCCTGGTGGCAGCATTAGAGCTATGGCATCAAATAAAGGGGAAAGATAATGCTTGCTTATCCATTGGGCAAGCTGGATTTGAGTGGGAGAAAGTAAAGGGTAACCAGTAATAACATCAACTATCTCCTTAACCGCATCAACAGAAGGAGCCTCACTCAACCTCACAACAACGCCTTGAACAATTCGAGGACCAAAAGGAACCCAGATTGCCTGACCCACATCCACTTGTAAATGAGCCGGAATGGCATAACAAAAAGGAGAGTAGCTTGGACAGTTAACTGCTACATGGGCATAGCTCATTTAAGGTGCTTGAATTTTCTCTTGCCTCTCTGCCAATCGGGCCTGTTTAGCACTAAGTTTCCGTATGTAATAAAGCTTGGCACGGCGCACCTTACCATGCTTGAGCACCTCCACACTTTGTATAAGCGGAGATTGCAAGGGGAAAGTACATTCTACTCCAACCCCATAACTTACTCGCCTCACCGTAAAATTGCCGCCATCAACACCTTTCCTCAGCTTGATTATTACTCCCTGAAATTGTTGAACTCGCTCCTTACCAACGTCTATCACCCTTAATCTAACCTTAACCGTATCACCTGGAGAGATTTCAGGAATATTCGAGTTTATTTCCGGCTTAACTAGCGATTTGACATCCATTTTTACTCCTCAGCAGATAAATTTGCTTGTTTAGCAAGATCAGGACGGCGCTTTAGAGTTCGCAAGATAGCCTGCTGCCGTCGCCATCGAGCAATCTCTCCATGGTTTCCAGAAAGCAAAACCGCAGGCACCGACCAACTTCGATATACTTCGGGCCTCGTATATTGAGGATATTCCAGAAGTCCGTTGCTATGAGAGTCACTGTGAAACGATAGCGGTGATCCCAGTACTCCTGGTATTAATCTAACTACAGCATCAACAACAACCATAGCAGCTAATTCCCCGCCACTGAGTACATAATCACCAATGCTAATTTCATCGGTAATCAGATGTTCCCGCACCCTTTCATCCACACCTTCATAATGACCACAAACTAGCATTATATTCTGATGTAAGGCTAACTCCCTAGCAACCTGTTGTGTGAAAAGCCTACCTTGGGGCGTAAGTAAAATAATTGGCAAACCACTGTAATCAACCTGTTTTTTTATTGATTCCACTGCTTCAAAAATTGGTTCGGGTTTGAGCACCATTCCCGGCCCCCCCCCATAGGCATAATCATCCACGGTGCGATGTTTGTCATGTGTGTAGTCCCGAATATTATGAACTACAACTTCCACCAATCCACGCTCTCTAGCCCGCTTAATAATACTACAATCAAATGGCGATACAAACATCTCCGGGAAAAGGCATAATATATCAATTCTCATTTCCGCTGTTTTATCTTATCACACATCCAGTCAACAGAACCATTTCTTTATTTTCAAGAGTCGTGTTTTCCCAGAACAACTTCAACAACTTGCATGCAAAAATCAAAAAATTAGCGAAAAAGATGAAAAAGGTATTGACAAAGTAATGGGGGGGAAATGTATAATGATTGTGGGAATTTGTGGGAGATTGTGGAAGGAAAAGCTGAAGAGGAGGTGATTATGAATGCAGTTGAAGTAAAACTGTCTAACCCTGTGGAACCACCTAATTACATTTCTATAAAACAGAGAGTCCGACTTTTCTGCACTAAGCATCCCAAAATGAAGTTCACCATCGAATGTATTTTAAATGACCATTACCGAAATAAACTCGAGCTAGATAAGGAGATACAAGACTTAGTAAATGATGGAATTCTCGAAAAGCAAATAAGCGATGCCGGTACTGTTTGGTATTACCTGCTAAATTAACATGAAAGAAAGTCTCTTCTACGGTACATATCGGTATAAGGTTGACGAAAAGGGAAGGATGCCCCTGCCCGGAAAGTTCAGGGAGCAATTAAAGGATTCAAGAGGTGGCAAGCTGGCCAAGGGGGCAGATAAATGCATCGTCATTTACCCTTTAGGGGAATGGATAAAACAAGCAGATGAACTAGAAAAAGCAGTAAGGCCCCCAGACATACAAAGAAAATTAAGCCGCCTTTTCGGCGCCAGTATCTTCGACCTTGGCTTCGATGGGCAAGGAAGAATAGCACTCCCCGTAGAGCTACGCAACTACGCTGAAATCACCGATAGCGCTGTCGTTATCGGTGCTGTGAAATCTGTAGAAATCTGGAATCCAGAACTTTGGGAAGAGCAAATGAAGAAGTGGGAACAACTAGATACACTTTGGAACATGAAGGAGAGTAAGTGATAACCTTGGATATTCCTTTGCCTACTCATATCCCTGTCCTGGTTAACCAAATAATAGCAGGACTTCAACCTCAGCCAGGGGGACATTTCATCGATTGCACCGTGGGGTTGGGAGGACATGCTTCAGCAATCCTAGAGAGAATTTTACCTGATGGGAAACTCCTCGGCATTGATGCTGACCCCGAGGCTATTCAGCTAACCAATGCCAAACTGGCACATTACAGTGAGGCGCTCATCCTGGTTAACGATAACTTCACTAATGTTTCGAATATTTGCCAGGAATATGACTTTCATCCCGTTGATGGTATTCTGTTTGACCTTGGTGTTTCTTCCTGGCAACTGGATACCGCACAACGTGGCTTTAGTTTTCAACGCGAGGCGCCTCTGGACATGCGTTTCACCACTAACCAAGGGTTAACCGCAGATGATTTGGTTAATACCCTCTCTGAACAAGAATTAGGGCGGATTCTTCGAGAATATGGTGAAGAGCACCATAGTCGAAAAATAGCCCACTACATTGTCCGGAACCGCCCCATTCACACTACCTTGAAACTTGCTCGGGTAGTGAAGCAAGTCTGGGGTAGCAAGCATGCCAGAATCCATCCTGCTACCAGGACTTTTATGGCACTTCGCATCGCTGTCAACGGTGAATTAGAGAATCTGGAGACAGCCCTTGGGCAGACCATCAACCTCCTTCGCCCCGCTGGTAGGTTAGCAGTCATTAGCTATCATTCCCTGGAAGACCGCATAGTCAAACAATTCATGCGTCAGGAATCCAGCAGTGAGATGCCTACCTTAAAGCTCATATCAAGGAAGGTCACTAGACCTACTTCGTTGGAGACAAAATCCAACCCACGCAGTCGCAGCGCTAAATTAAGGATAGCCGAGCGGCTCAGCTGATACAGGAAGAATCTCAAGAAAACAAAGGAGGTGAAAATGGCAAGAAGGAAGATTATTTCAGCTATTGATGTCGGCACAAGTAAAATAGCCACCATCATGGCTAACGCTAAAGCAGAAAATGACATCGAAATCCTGGGAGTGGGAGTCGTCCCTTCCCACGGTTTACACAAAGGCATAGTAGTCAACATGGATGAAGCCAGGGAATCCATCGCCACTTCAGTGAGAGAAGCTGAAAGAATTAGCGGCATACGCATGGATTCTGCCTATATCGGTGTTACCGGTAGACACATAAGCTGCCTGAACAATCAAGGGGTGGTATCCATTCCACGCTCTGACCGACTGGTGCGTCCGGAAGACCTCAAACGTGCATTATCGGCAGCTCGCAGCATTTCCATCCCTGAAGGAAAGAAACTGCTCCATGCCATCCCCCGCGATTATGCCCTGGATGGGCAAGAGGGAATAACACACCCGGTAGGCATGCATGGCACCAGGCTTGATGTGAAAACACATATCATCACGGCCTCAGCAACTGCAGTGCAAAACTTGGTTAAATGTGTCCGCAGCGCCGGTATCGAGGTTGAAGACCTGATTCTAGAGCCACTGGCTAGCAGTGAAGCTGTATTAACACCAGAGGAAAGAGAAGGCGGTGTGATAATGGCTGACATTGGTGGTGGTACAACAGATATAGCAGTATTTAAGGGTGGCAAGATTTATCACACCTCTATTATTCCAGTAGCTGGCTACCAAGTAACCAGTGACATATCAATTGGATTAGGCTTGCCTTTCAGCATAGCCGAAAAAATGAAGAAGAAATATGGTAATGTCACTCCAGACCTGGAGATCAATCAAGAAGAGCAGGTAGGCATCGAAAATGGTCATAGTGCCTCTTACCGCGACCTATGCAATATCATCCGTTCCCGTATGAAAGAATTACTTCAACTCATCCTTCTGGAAATGCCTACTACTGATTATCACTCGCTAGCACCTTGTGGGCTTGTGCTCACCGGTGGAACTGCCAACTTAACCGGGCTTGAGGAACTAGGACATTCACTGCTGCGAATGCCTGTGCGCAAAGGATACCCTTTGATTTCGGGAATCTATGGCATCTCTGATATTTTACATGACCCGGCCTATGCCACCACTCTTGGACTAATCCTGTGGCCGCTTAATGGGAAAGAGGGAGCTGTTTTCCGAGTAAAAAGGGCTGGAATCTTGGTTGACTTCGTGAGACTTATTAGGAGAATACTCCGCAGCTAACAATGAATTAGAAAGAAGGTGAAAATGGCAAAGAGAATTGTTACTGCTATTGACGTAGGTACAACTAAGATAGCCACCATTGTGGCTAACGTCAAGGCACAAGACAACATTGAGATTTTAGGTGTTGGAGTTGTTCCCAGCACCGGCGTGCATAAAGGCGTCGTAGTTAACATGGACCAAGCCGAGCAATCTATTGTCGCCTCAGTGAGAGAAGCTCAGAGAATCAGCGGTGTACGCGTAGACTCCGTCTATGTCGGAGTCACCGGCAGGCACATAACTAGCGTGAATAACCGGGGGGTTATAGCTATTCCAAGGGATGACCGCCTGGTGCGTCCCCAGGATCTCAAGCGAGTGTTATCATCAGCTCGTAGTATTTCTGTCCCCGAAGGTAAACAACTGTTGCATGCTATTCCACGCTCCTATATCCTGGATGGACAGGAGATGGTAAAACAGCCCGTGGGCATGCACGGAACCAGATTAGATGTGGAAACCCACATCATCACTGCTTCAATAACCTCAATACAGAATCTGGTCAAGTGCATCCGCAGTATTGGTATTGATGTTGAAGACATAGTCCTGGGGCCTCTGGCCACTGCCGAAGCAGTATTAACCCCAGAGGAAAAAGATGCCGGTGTGATTATGGCTGATATCGGTGGTGGTACGACAGATATCGCTGTGTTCAAGAGCGGCAGCATCTACCATACTGGAGTTATCCCGGCTGCCGGTTACCAGGTAACCAGTGACCTCTCAATCGGTTTAGGTCTGCCTTTTGAGATAGCCGAGAGTATGAAGAAGAAGTATGGCAATGTAACACCAGAACTAGAAATTGATGAGGCAGCACAGGTAGGTATTGAAGAGGGTCATAGTGTCTCTCAGCGCCGGCTGTGTCAAATTATTCGCTCCAGAATGGAAGAACTACTGCAGCTAATGATTGCTGAAATGCCTACCACTGATTATCGCTCTTTAGCACCCGCGGGTATTGTCCTTACCGGTGGCACATCCAACCTCCCCGGACTTGCCCAACTAGCAGAAGCAGTGTTGCGAATGCCAGTGCGAATAGGCCGGCCGTTATCCACTGGCATTTATGGCATCCTGGACATTCTTAACGACCCGGCTTATGCCACTACCCTGGGACTAATCCTGTGGCAGGTAGAAGGCAAAAAGGGATCCGAGATCTCGGTGAAAAGACCTGGCATATGGGGCACTACAGCTAACTTGTTCAGAAGGTTATTCGGAGCCTAATTTAAAAAAGGAGGTAAAAAAATGGCAAAACAAATTATTACACCAGAAGCAGCAAAAATTAAGTGTGTCGGTGTTGGTGGTGGCGGTTGCAACGCTATCACCCGCATGGTGCGTGAAGCAATAAAAGGGGTCGAGTTTATCGCCATGAACACCGATGGGCAGGCATTGGCTCTAACTGAAGCGCCCGTCAGAATCCAACTAGGGGAGAAATTGACCCGAGGTTTAGGTGCCGGTGGTGACCACAAAGTTGGAGCTAAAGCAGCAGAAGAAAACCGCTCAGATATAGAAACGGTCCTTGAGGGTGGCGACATGATATTTGTTACCGCTGGTATGGGTGGTGGCACTGGTACTGGCGGCATCCCTATAGTAGCTGAAGTCGCCAAAAGGTCTGGCGCTCTGACTATCGGTGTGGTAACCAAACCATTCAGCTTTGAAGGGATGCATCGCACCCAAGTAGCTGAAGAAGGATTGCTTGCCTTATCAGGCAAGGTCGATACGCTCATTATCGTCCCTAATGACCGGCTGCTCCAGCTCTGCGATGCCAAAACACCTGTGGATAATGCTTTCAGACTGGCTGATAATGCTCTTTTCCTGGGGGTTAAAGCTATTTCCGAAGTGGTCACTGTCCCTGGCTTAATCAACCTTGACTTTGCCGATATCAGGTCGGTGATGAAGGATGCTGGTCCCGCCTGGATGTCTGTGGGCAGAGCCAGCGGACAAAATCGTGCCGCCGAGGCCGCTAAAATCGCTCTTGCTAGTCCCTTGCTTGATATATCTATAGCTGGTGCTAAGGGAGTGCTGTTCAATATCACCGGTGGCTCAAGCCTCACCCTATTCGAATGCAATGAGGCTGCCCAGGCAATTGCTCAGGCGGTTGACCCTGAAGCTAACATAATCTTTGGTGTGGTATTTGACCCCAAGATGGATAGTGAGCTTCAGATTACTGTCATTGCCACTGGCTTTGTTACCCAATACGGTAAGGAAGGAATTTCTGCTGACGAACTTCGCCGCTTGATAAAAGGTGGCGCTGAAACCCTTGATGTCCCTTCCTTCCTGCGTCGCAATCCGCGATTCCCTGTATCCTCTATAAGCACCACCTCCAAAACAGCAAACATTTCCCACCAGTAAACCTCCCGCCTCATTTAGAAAGGGGGGTAGCGCTCGCTGCCCCCCTTTTCTATTTCCAAATAAAAAGCTATAATTATAACCAAAAGCAAGGAGGTGGCATCTTCCTGAAAGCTGAAGGAATAGCACAATTAGCTACTGAAGTTGCATCGGAGAAGCAAGCAACAAATATTGTCACGCTGGATGTAAGGAAGATTTGTTCATTTACGGACTATTTTGTTATTTGTAGTGGAGATTCTGACCGCCATATTGAAGCTATATGGCAAGGCATTAACGAAACGATGAAAAACAAAGGGATTGTCCCTCACCACAAAGAAGGCACCCCTGATTCGGGTTGGATGCTTACTGACTTCGGCTCAGTAATTGTTCATATATTCACAGCAATAGAGCGAGATTACTATCAACTAGAAATGGTTTGGGATAAAGCAATTCCGATAATCAGAATTCAATAATCTGGGGCAAAAATTTCTTTGGCTGAAAAAAAGAGGGCGACCTCACTTTCAGCACTCTCCAGCAAATCTGAACCATGTATTAAGTTATGGCTAACATCCCCTCCAAGGTCACCTCTAATAGTGCCTGGCGGAGCTTTTGCTGGGTCAGTTTCACCCATTGTTTGCCTTATCACCTTTACCGCGTTATCACCCTGTAAAACCATAGCAATGACGGGACCAGAGGTAATAAAATCAACCAACTCATCAAAAAATGGCTTATTTTTATGAACAGCATAGTGCCGCTGAGCCAATGCTTTATCCATACGAAGCATTTTCATCGCTACAATTTTGAGTCCCTTACTTTCAAGCCGAGAGATAATTTCCCCGGCTAATCCCCTTTCCATAGCATCAGGTTTAATGAGCACTAAGCTTCTTTCCATCTCGCTTAACCAGCAAATATCCGCAAATTGAGCCCCATAATTGCTTATTCTACAAAAGGTGAGTTACAATTCAAAATCCCTTGCTTTTAACGGAAAAAATAATGGCACTGAGATACTTTGGGCATTCCGCCTTCGAAATTACTTCTTTAAAGGGAAAATTTATCTACATCGACCCTCGATTGAGGGAAATCCAACATGTCCTATTAAATTACAGGATATAACCAAGGTTGATTTGGTTTCAGTTATTCTAGAGCCAGGCGGAACTTACGAGTTCATAACCAAATCCAAATAATGCTGACGGCACCATAAACAAACAACCTCATTCATTCCACTTCCATATAATGTGCTCGTCGTCTAAATGGTAAGTCAAATAGTTCTTGTCTATCAGCCTCTCAATCTCCGTTTTAACAAACTCAAGGGGAAAGTCAAGGGTATTTCGTACTCGCCTTTGTAATTCAGCAACATATCTCTCCACTTCTAAAGGATTACCATCTATCCTTATCTTTCCCTGTTCCTCAATCACTTCCTGGTGCAATAATTGCCATACGAAATTTTGCGATATCTCATTCCGCAATTTTTGAATTTCTCTGTCGGAGAGGTCGCCGAGCACCAAGCCCGTGATACACCGCTCGTAATACTTTTGAGTGAGTTCATTGACTACCTTGTTTAATGTCTCCGCCTTTATCCCTTCAGTTTGGCATACAGCCTGATTACAATCATAGCGTTCCCAATCATCAGTTAATATTCTAAGCCCAAGTTCTGCAGCCCTCTGTCTGACCTCTGTTCCAAAGAAGGGAGATAAAATATGGAACCCCCAGCTACCATCACCAAGGCTTTTGGCAAATTCTACACTCTGCCTCAAAGTATCTTCAGTTTCACCGGGAAGCCCAGCAACAAAAGAAGCAATGAAATCATACCCTGAATCTTGGCATAGCGTAATAGCCTCCCTTATTTTCGCTGGGGTAATTTTTTTATGAGCTAGATCCAAAATCTTCTGATTGCCACTCTCCACCCCAAAACACAGACCAAAGCATCCAGCTTGTTTCATCTTCTCCAGCAAAGGTTTATCTACTGAGTCCACCCGAGCATAAGCTCCCCATATAATGTCTAGTTTCCGAGCAATGATTTCGTCACAGATGTCAGTGCAATGTTTATGGTTAACGGTGAAGAAGTCGTCTTCGAAGGAAAGCAACCCAAACCCCAACTTTGTAAGGCTTTCTATTTCATCTACTACCAACTTCGGGGTACGGTATCTTACCTTTTTACCAACCATTCGGTGTCCCACACAAAAAGAGCAGCCGAAAGGGCAGCCTCTACTTGTCGATAAACCGCAGGCAGACTGTAACGCTTGATATCTAGATATGGGAAGCAAATGCCTTGCTGGAAACGGAAGCTCATCCAAGTTCTGGATGAATGGACGCTCAGGAGTTAGCATTATTTCCGAATCTTTTCTAAAAGCTATCCCCTTAACCTGGCTTAAATCTCCATCCTTTGCAATGGTTTCCACCAACTCCACCACCGTTTCATCCCCCTCCCTTATCACCACAATATCTATAGATGGCGATTCAAGCAGCGTCTCCTCCGCACTAAAGGTGACATGGGGACCTCCCACAACAATAATAAGGTTTGGAGATATCTCCTTACAAGTCTGGGCAATCCGACGAGCTGCAGGATAATTCAGTGTAACCGACGTTATTCCCACGATATCAGGCTTAAATTTTCTTAGCTTTCTCTCAAGGTTTTGGGGAGAGTACTTGGTGACCAGAAAATCTAAAACCTGTACTTCTACCCCTTCTCGCTCCAACACTGCCGCTATGGAAGGTATGCTCAAGGCAACATGAAGCCCTTCAGCTTCTGGGTAAGGAGGATTTATCAATAAAACACGCATTAACGCCCTAAATCCTATAACGACTCTACATAAATTGGCTAATTTTACGCCTTTATCCAAACTAAAATCAATAGTTTTATGCCACAAGGGAAAAATATCTTTGACGGGGTTCTCCTCTCTGTTTATACTATACTCAAGTATTATGGAATTGCGTTTTGGCCCTGCCGGGGTTCCCCTAAGTGCTAAAGACCGCTCTACTGAGGGTGGTATTCGGCGTGTGGCCGAGCTTGGGCTTGGTTGCATGGAGCTGGAGTTTGTAAGAGGAGTAAAAATGGGAGAGTCTGTTGCTCGTAGCATAGGAAAGTCAGCCAGGGAGAAAGGAATAGCACTTAGCGCCCACGGACCTTACTTTATAAACCTGAATGCCAGAGAAGCCGAAAAAATAACCGCTAGCCAGGAAAGATTACTACACGCCGTTCGAATTGCCTCTTTATGCGGAGCAAGAACCGTAGTCTTTCACGCTGCCTTCTACATGAATGACCCGCCAGATAAAGTGTATTCCGTAGTAAAGCAAAACCTGCAAGAAGTGCTGAACAAGCTAAAACTTGAACAAAACAAAGTTTGGGTTAGACCTGAAGTTACCGGGAAAAATACTCAATTCGGGACTTTACCGGAGATATTACGGCTAAGTAGTGAGACCGAAGGGGTTGCCCCATGTATTGATTTTGCTCACTGGCATGCTCGCACCAGAAGATTCAATTCATATGGTGAATTTGCCAGCATACTAGAACAAACAGAGAATAAATTAGGAAGGGTAGCTCTGGATAATATACATATACATGTTTCAGGAATAGCCTACGGAGAGAGAGGCGAAATCAAACATCTGAATTTGAAGGAATCGGATTTTGATTATGTTAGCTTGGCTAAAGCTTTGAAAGATTTTAATGTTAAAGGATTGGTTATCAGTGAGAGCCCTAACCTGGAAGAAGATGCCCTATTGCTCCACGAAACCTATAACTCTCTTGGTTAACTCAACTTCGTGCTCACAATGATATAAAAGGGCTAATTTTTACATTTATGTCATAGTTGATATAATAAACATAAGATTATGAAAGCTAAATGGTGGCAAAGTGGTTTCTTTTACATACTGCTTCTAGTGGTAGTAATTAGCCTTATGTTTGTCGTTGTACCGAGGGTGCAACAAGGTCCCGAAGAGGTAGAGCTACCAGTGTTTATAAGCTACGCCAAGGAAGGGCAAATTGATACCATCAGGCAGGATGGAGACACCCTCATTGGTATCAAAGATGATAAGCAAGCATACACAACTGCCTTCCAGGGCAGTACCCTTGAGCTGTCTAATTATCTCAAAGGAGCCGGAGTAGAGGTTCCCATCGATGTTAAGCCCAGTAGCACCAACTGGGGGGTGATAGGATTACAGGTGATATTGCCTATGGTGTTACTGGGAGTATTGTTCTATTTCTTTTTCCGCTCAGCCCGAGGAGCAAGCATGCAGGCATTCAATTTCAGTAAGAGCCGTGCTCGATTAAATTCCCCCGCCAATCCCAGAGTGACCTTTGCTGATGTCGCCGGAATTGAGGAGGCAAAAGAGGAAGTTCAGGAAGTAGTGGAGTTTCTCAAGTCGCCTGAGAAATTCCGTGCCTTAGGTGCTCGCATACCTAGAGGCGTTCTCCTGATAGGTCCGCCAGGAACCGGTAAGACCTTGTTAGCCAAAGCCATAGCCGGGGAAGCAAAAGCGCCTTTCTATTCCATCAGTGGCAGTGAGTTTGTGGAAATGTTCGTGGGTGTCGGTGCTGCCAGAGTTAGAGACCTATTTGAACAAGCAAAACGCACTACGCCAAGTCTCATTTTTGTGGATGAGATTGACGCCGTTGGACGACATCGCGGCGCTGGATTAGGCGGCGGTCACGATGAAAGAGAGCAGACCTTAAATCAAATTCTCGCCGAGATGGATGGCTTTGATACTAATACCAATGTTGTCGTCATAGCTGCCACCAACCGTCCTGACATCCTCGACCCTGCTTTGTTACGCCCGGGACGTTTTGACCGTCATATTGTTATTGATACCCCGGATATCAAAGGACGTAAAGCTATCTTGGAAGTGCATGCCAAAGGTAAGCCATTGGCACCGGGGATTGACCTTGAAGTAATAGCCAGGCAAACGCCCGGCTTTAGCGGTGCTGACTTAGCTAATCTGCTCAATGAAGCTGCTCTTCTAGCAGCCAGACACAACCGCAAAGATATCAGCATGAAGGAGCTTGAGGATTCCGCCGACAGGGTTATCGCTGGTCCGGAAAGAAAAACCCGCGTGATTACCCAAAATGAAAAAAAAACCATTGCATATCACGAAAGCGGACATGCGTTGGTAGCCAAGATGTTGCCCAATGCTGACCCGGTGCATAAAGTCTCTATCATCGCTCGAGGGATGATGGGAGGCTGGACACGTTTCCTGCCCACTGAGGAGCACCATCTCTGGACTAAACCTCAACTCGAAGATAGGTTAGCAGTTAGCTTAGGCGGGCGAACTGCTGAAGAAATCGCCCTCGGTGAGATAAGCACAGGAGCACAAAATGACCTGGAACAAGCAACTAAATTAGCCCGCAAAATGGTTACTGAATACGGGATGAGCGATAAACTAGGACCACGAACTTTAGGACAAAAGCCCGAATATGTTTTCCTGGGTCGCGAGATTACCGAGCAAAGAGACTATGGCGATAAGATAGCTGACGAAATAGATGAAGAGGTACACAATCTTATTCAGCGTGCTTACTCCACTGCTAAGAAAATCCTGACCACCAACAAAGCAAAACTAAAGGAAATAGCAACCCTTCTCATCGAACGAGAAACCTTGGAAGAACCTGACCTGGATAAGCTATTTGAAGGGCTATTGCCAAAACCCACCGCCAGCTAGGTTTTTCATCCTTTCCGTTGCACAACGTAATGAGCCAAATCAACCAGATGTGAGCGAAGAAACTTATCAGGCAAAATTTCCAATGCTTGGCAAGCTTGAACGGAAAAATTGTGAGCGATATCAAGACAGTCTTGAATAACCGTTGTTTGGCAAATCTTTTCCCTAGCCAATTCTATATCTTCAGCAATTTTACTTCCTAAAGTTTTCTTTATCGTATCATCATCAGGATAGCGCTCCAGAAAGATTATGGTTGGTAAAGTTAGTACTCCTTGACTTAAGTCAGAGCCCGGAGGCTTACCCAGCTTCGCCTCATCACCCATAAAGTCCAGAATATCATCCACAACCTGAAAAGCCATGCCCAAATTATAGCCATAATCACCTAAACCTTGAATTGCTTCCCGGGGAGAATTAGCCAAAATCGCTCCTGCCTCTGCCGCCGCTGAAAAAAGAGAAGCAGTCTTAGCTGCAATCCAACGATAATAATCATCCCTACTCTGTTTCTTATCAAAGGAAAGCCCCTTTTGTCTTAACTCACCTGAAGAAATGACCATAACAGTGTTACTGAAAAGCTTCATAACCTTAATATTTTCCGTTCTTGCCGTTAATTCAGCACATTTACCTAACAGATAATCTCCCACCAATACCGCACTTGTATCACCCCATAATTTGTTCAGTGTTACTTTACCACGTCGCTGTGGCGAATTATCCACAACATCATCATGAACCAACGTAGCGGTGTGTAGCAGCTCTATTGCCGTGGCTACGGGAAGCAAAAGTCCCAAATCGTAGTTATAAAACTTCCCGCTAAATAGAGTAAGGGCAGGACGAATCCTCTTGCCACTGGTTTTGACTATATAGTTCAGTAGTTCCTTTAGAATGGGCATATTAACATCGGCAACTGCGACTAAACTCTCCTCCACCTTCTGCAGGTCTTCCCGGATAGGTTCATAAATACTATCAAGCTCCATTTATCTCACCAGTTGCATATTGAGCCAAGTTGACTACTTTCCCGGTCAGCAACATCCTCATCCAACTTGCTAAATAGTGGCTGTGGTTGGCACAGTTTTTGTCCCTCCGCTGGCAACTGAAATCTCCAACCGTTATCAATGAGGCTTCCTTCAAAACCAAGAAGAGAGTGAAGCTTCTCAGAACTGAAGGGGAGAAAGGGATAAAGAGCAGTTTTCAACGCTGATAGACTCGATATTGCAGTATAAATAGACCTGGCTGAAGCCTGGCGGTTCTCATTAATCGTTCTCCACGGGGCTTGGTCGTCGAGATAACGATTTGTCTCCTGAGCCAAAGACATAGCCTCTTTAATCGCCCCCTTGAATTTACAGTGGTAAAGCAACTTATCTACCTCATTGAGCATTGTCTCCATTTTATGAAACAATGCCTCGCTCTGTGAGTCAAGTTCACCTGGCGAGGGCACCGCTCCATTAAAATTGCGATAAGCGAAGCTGAGAACACGATGAACAAGATTACCATAGGTAGCTACCAGTTCATTATTATTTCGCCGAACGAACTCACGCCAGGAAAAATCACTATCCGCGGTATCCGGCATATTCACTGATAAAATATACCGCAATGAGTCAGGCTCATACCGCTCCAGATAATCAGGAAGCCAAACCGCCCAGTTACGGCTGGTAGAAAGTCGTTTGCCTTCTATAGTCAAAAATTCGTTAGCGGGAACATCATAAGGTAGATTTAACCCACCATAGCCCATCAGCATCGCTGGCCACACGATGGTATGAAAAAAGATGTTATCTTTACCTGCAAAATAAAAGCTTTTTGCGTCTCCCTCCCAGAAACACTTCCATGCTTGCTCATCATGGTGTAGTTTTGCCCATTCTTTACTTGCCGACAAATAGCCAATAACTGCCTCAAACCAGACATAGATTCGCTTTTCCTCGAATCCTGATTGTGGCACGCTTACCCCCCAATTCATGTCGCGAGTTATTGCCCTATCCTTTAACCCTTCATTCAAAAATTTCCATGTAGTGCCAGCCACATTTTTCCGCCAGTGAGATTGAGTTGCTACCCATTCCTTCAACCTATCCTGAAAAGCGCTGAGGCGTAGAAAGAAATGCTCTGAAGATTCGAACCGTGGTGAACTGCCACAAAGAACACAATGTAAATCCTTGAGCTCCGATGGATTTAACGGCCGTCCACAGTGGTCACACTCATCCCCCCTTGCCTCAGAAAAACCACAGTAAGGACACACCCCTTTCAGATAGCGGTCAGGAAGAAAACGTCGACACTCAGGGCAGTAAGCCTGGAGTGCTCTATCCTTATAAAGATAACCCTTATTGAGCAGGGTCAGGAAAATATCATGCACAACTTGAGCGTGGTTTTGAGTGCCTGTGGTAGTAAATAAATCAAAAGAAATGCCCAACTTTTGCCAGCAATCCAGGAATTGTTGGTGATATTTGGACACTATCTCTTGTGGAGACCTGGATTCCTGGCCAGCGCGAATTAAAATTGGCGTTCCATGCTGGTCACTACCCGAGACCATCAGCACCTCGTTGCCCTTAAGACGATGATAACGAGCAAAGATATCCGCAGGCAAGTAGGCTCCGGCAATATGCCCAAGATGCAAAGGACCATTCGCATAAGGCCAGGCTACACCGATGAGAATACGCTCTTTCAAAATTTCCCCAAAGGAAATACTCTATCATACCTTCCATCTCCAGAAAAGTAACACCCTGAGTCAAGTGGGCAGGATTTCCTCATTTAATATTGTCAATGGGGCAAATACTTTACTAGCATATGGGATATAAGCTAAACTTATTCAGTAAACATTGAAAAGATTAAGAAAAATCTTTCCTGATTCGTAACTATGTGGCAGGATGTAGTTCAAATACTTGGGACTGTGACCGCAGGCAGCTTATTAGGGCTGGCTATTATATTCTTGCTCGCTATGGTTACCGAGATGGGTCTGCCTACATACCCAATCATAGAAGGCCTGATAGTCTTTGCCGGCTTCCAGATTGTCCATGGGACGGGTAGTACTGCCTCCCTAGCTCCCTTCTTGATCCTAGCACCTGCGGGACGCTTGTGTGGCTCCACATCAACCTATTGGTTTTCACACTCCTTTGGAGACAGGCTCGTGGACAAATTTGGCAAGCGTATCCGAATCACGAGAGAGCGCCTAGAAAAGACAAGGGGGAAAATTGCACGGTTTGCTCTGCCCAACCTGATTATGGCAAGGCTTACCCCGGGGCTTGGCGTTCTTGCTTCAGTTACTTACGGTACAACACGCATTCGTTTCCGATACTTCTTCAGAGGTGTGCTTATCCAACTGCTAATCTGGGAGGGGATTTACCTTGCCTTAGGAGCTTTTGGGGGTGGCTTATCAAAGCTCCTTGCTCCAGAATTTCGTCCTCTCTTCATCACCAGCCTGGTGATAGCAGTAGTTGGTATAGGAACAGCAGTATGGTATTTCTTTTTCCGCGAAACCAGGAAAGAGCAAACGGAAGAAACACCTACTCCTGATGAAAACAAAAATTAGCGTGCTTTATGTCAACATAGTGAGTGTTAACTCTAGAGCAAATATGGAGCTGATGGGATTCGAACCCACTACCTCCTCAATGCCATTGAGGCGCTCTCCCAATTGAGCTACAGCCCCACGGCTAATTTAGCACAATGCTATAGTAGATTCAAGCGATAAAGATAATGCCGGATAAAGATTATCAACTTAAAGTACTCATCAGCAGAGAAGAAATAAAGAACACCGTAGCCAGACTAGCTAAGGAGATAAAAGAAGATTACCGTGACACGCAACCCCTGCTTATCAGCGTCCTCAAAGGCTCTTTTGTGTTTATGGCTGACCTTATTCGCCAACTGGACTTGCCAGTGGAAATCGATTTCATCAAGCTCTCCAGCTATGGCGCTGGCATGAAGAGTTCAGGTGAAGTCAAGGTAATTCAAGGACTCAAAACGCCAATAAAAGGCAGAGATGTTCTGGTGATTGAGGATATTGTGGATACCGGGCTTACCATCTCCTTCTTGCTCAATTATTTGAGAAAGAAAAAGCCTGCTTCCTTAAAGCTTTGTGCCCTAACCGATAAGCCATCCCGCCGTAAGGCTTCAGTATCTATTGACTATCTAGGTTTCACCTTACCTGATAAATTTATTCTTGGTTATGGGCTTGACCTCAATGAGAAATTCCGTAACTTACCAGATATATGTGTTTTAGAGAACGATGAATCTAGCTGAACTTATCTCCGTAGCCAGAGGAGATTCTCTACCAGACTTGCTGCTAAAGAACGCCCGCATCATAAACACCTTCATCGGTGAAATAGAGCGAGGTAATGTAGCCATTTGTGGTGATAGGATTGCTGGCATAGGAGATTATAAACTGGCGAAGGAAATCATTGACCTGGAAGGCAAATACTTATCTCCAGGGCTAATCGATGGGCATATCCACATTGAGAGCTCCATGCTTCATCCCGCTCGATACGCTCAAGCGGTAGTCCCTAGAGGAATTTTAGCTTCAGTTACCGACCTCCATGAACTCGCCAATGTGTGCGGCATCCAAGGCATAAAATTCGTCACTGATTGGGCACAAAACTTGCCAATGGACATATTCTTCATGGCTCCTTCCTGCGTGCCATCAACTTCTCTTGAGACATCAGGTGCCAGAATAAGTGTCGCAGAAATAAAACAAATCCTCGCCCTCCAAAATGCTATCGGATTGGGAGAAATGATGAATTTCCCTGGCGTTATAAGTGGTGATAACGAAATATTATGTAAAATTAGTGCTGCCCAGGGAAGAATAATTGATGGTCATGCCCCGGGAGTCAGCGGGAAAAAGCTCAATGCCTATAAGGCAGCAGGAATTTTATCTGACCATGAATGCACTACGAGTGAAGAAGGGAAAGAAAAACTAAAACGAGGAATGTATCTCATGATTAGAGAAGGCTCCTCAGAGAAGAACCTCGATACCCTCTTGCCACTAATTAATGACAACACTTATAAAAGATGTTTTTTTGTAGTGGATGACCGCAGTTGCTCCGACTTGCTCCGAGAAGGTGACATCGACGCCGTGGTGAGGAAAGCCATCAACCAGGGGATGGAGCCAATCCGAGCCTTGCAATTGGCTACCATAAACACCGCGGAATATTTCCAACTTGGTGACTGCGGCGCCATTGCCCCAGGCTACTTGGCTAATCTTATCACCATCACGGAACTTCCCACGTTAAACATAGATATGGTATTCTACAAAGGCAAGCTGGTGGCTAAACAGGGTAAATGTTTATTCCCCATACCACAGATCATACCTGAATTGACAAATACAGTGCATATCAAGAAACCGCTTACCATTGAGCAACTCAAACTCACTGTCAACAATGAAACTCAGCCAGTTATCGAAATCATCCCAGGGCAAATAATTACCAGAAAAAGGTTGGAAAAGGTGAAGATTGAGCAAGGGGTAGTGGCGCCCGACATTGAAAATGATATCCTGAAGCTTGTAGTGGTGGAAAGACACAAAGCTAGCGGAAATGTTGGTGTGGGATTAGTCAAAGGCTTTGGCATGAAAAATGGAGCTTTAGCCTCATCAATAGCCCATGATTCTCATAATATAATAGCAGTAGGCACCAATGATGCTGACATCCTTGCTGCAATCAAGGAGATAGAGAATTTACAGGGTGGACTTGTCGTCTGCACCGCGGGAGAGACCATAGCCTCCTTACCACTGCCTATCGCTGGACTGCTCTCCTCCGAGCCTTTGGAAACAGTGGTAGCTCAATTTGAACAAGTAGAAAAAGCTGCTGCTAGTTTAGGCAATTTGCCTCCCGCACCCTTTTCCATCCTTTCTTTCCTGGCCTTACCGGTAATTCCTGAATTGAGGTTGACCGATTTGGGATTGGTAGATGTCACGGCGTTTAAGTTGATAGAGTAGCCTTACTTCTCCCGTGTTGCCCATAATGGAGAAGCGTCAAAAGGCTCACCACTCAACTTGGTTTGCAAAGTCTGCTCAAGCTTCTCTATGGGTACCCTGATTTGTGCCAGGCTATCTCTATCCCTGATGGTGACCTGGTGGTCTTCCAGAGACTCAAAATCTATGGTGACACAGAACAGCGTGCCAGTTTCATCCTGGCGTCGATACCTTCGCCCTATACTTTGAGTATCATCATAATAGGTCATGAAGCTAGAACGTAGTTGTCCATAAATCTCCTTGGCTAAAGGAGTTAGCTTTTCATTCCTGCTCAAGGGTAGCACAGCTACTTTTATGGGAGCTAAAGAAGGATGGAGAGACAAAACTACCCTTTTTTCACCTTCCACTACTTCTTCACGGTAGGAATCGATGAGGAAGGCTAAAAAGGAGCGTTCAACACCAGCAGAAGGCTCAATAATGTAAGGAATATAGCGCTGCCCACTTTCATTATCATAATAGCTGAGGTCCTTGCCGCTAAACTTAGCATGCTGAGTTAGATCATAATTTCCTCGGTTAGCAATGCCCTCAAGTTCTGCCCATCCCATAGGAAACAGATACTCGATGTCGTAGCAGTCCTTAGCATAATGGGCTAACTCCTCTTTGCTATGCTGCCGTAAACGGAGGTTTTCTTTTTTGATGCCAAGGCCGATATACCAGTTAAATCGTTCCTTTACCCAATAATCGAACCAATGTTTGTCATCCCCGGGTTTGACGAAGTATTCCACTTCCATATGTTCAAACTCTCTAGTTCTGAAAACAAAATTACCCGGTGTAATTTCATTGCGAAAGGATTTACCAATCTGGGCAATGCCTAGAGGTAATTTTTTCCTCGAAATAGCAACAACATTCTCAAAATTGACAAACATCCCCTGAGCAGTCTCAGGACGGAGATAAATAGTGCTTGCCTCATCCTCAACGGGACCCATGAAGGTCTTGAACATCAGATTAAACATACGGGGCTCAGTTAACTTACCTCCACATTTGGGGCACTTTTCATCCCTTAGTTCTTCAGCTCGCCACCTCAGGTGGCAAGACTTACACTCCACCATAAAATCAGCAAAGCTATCAACATGACCACTAGCTGTCCATACTCGGGGATGCATCAGGATGCTGGTGTCTAGCCCTGTTACATCATCTCGCTCTTGAACTATAGTCTTCCACCAAGCATCCTTAATGTTTCGCTTAAGCTCCACTCCAAAGGGTCCGTAATCCCAGCAGCTAGCCAGCCCACCGTAGATTTCACTGCTGGGAAAAACAAAGCCCCTCCGCTTGCACAAAGAAACAATCGTCTCCATACTCACGTTGTTAGTCATTTCACTTCTGAATTATGTAGCTTACCAATTTTGCTCACAATCGTCAAAGGATGCAAGCTGTGTTACGAAGATTAACAAATGCAAAGACTTTCCTCCACTCATTGCATGGCGTAATATAATAGTAGCAATGACATTGGTGGACATAGCACTTTGCATAAATTATTAATTAAGGGGGCTACTAGATAGCAAGGTTATGGAAAAGGTGAAGTCGTTTTTTGATCCTGGGAGTATAGCTCTGGTAGGGGCTACAGATAGGGAAGGGACAGTAGGAAAAATAATTCTAGAAAATCTATTGCTGGCCAAGGATAGGCGTAAAATATATCCCGTAAATCCCAATCGAGAAAAAGTACTCAATATGGAATGTTATCCTAACATAGGTTCATTACCTGAACCGCCTAGTCTTGCTGTCATTGTTACACCCGCTGAGGGCGTTCCTGATTTAGTCAAAGAAAGTGGCAAAGCTGGTGTTAAAGCTATCATCATCATTTCCGCTGGTTTTAAAGAAATAGGAGCCGAGGGAAAAGCGCGTGAAGTTAAAATAGCAGATATAGCCAGCAAATATAATATTAGGGTAATGGGACCTAATTGCATGGGTGTAATTAGACCTAGTGCTAATTTGAATACAACATTTACTACCAGAATGCCTAAACCTGGATATGTGGCTTTCTTGTCACAAAGCGGCGCCCTAGGCTCTGCTGTCCTCGATTGGGCCATCAGTAAAGGTATTGGCTTTAGTGCCTTTGTTTCGTTGGGGTCTATGCTGGATATCAATTTCGGTGACTTAATAGATTACTTTGGTGAGGATCCTGAGACCAGAAGCATAATTATATACTTGGAATCCATAGGAAACGCTAAGAAATTTATGAGCGCTGCTAGAGGTTTCGCTAGAACAAAGCCCATAATCGTACTAAAACCGGGAAAGTTCGAAGAAAGCGCAAAGGCAGCCAAGTCTCACACAGGAGCTATGGTGCGGGATGATTCGTATTATGATGCTACTTTTCGTAGAGCTGGTGTCGTGAGAGTAGAAGAGATTGCGGACCTTTTCAACTGCGCTTCTATATTGAACACCGCTCAACTGCCTAAAGGACCAAATTTAGCTATAATAACCAATGCTGGTGGCCCAGCAGTGCTAGCCACGGATACACTGATAAGTAGAGGCGGCAAGTTGGCTCAGCTTAGCGAAGGAACGCTTACCAACTTGAATGGGTTTTTACCTCCCAACTGGAGTAAATCTAATCCTGTTGACATTCTTGGAGATTCAGATTCCCAACGATATGCGAAGACCATCGAAGTTATCGTTAAAGACCCTGGAGTTGATGGCGTCCTAGCTATATATACGCCACAAGGTGGAGCTGGACCCATTGAGGTAGCAAAGGCTATTACCAATTATGCTAAAAGTAATAAGCCTATTCTGACTACTTGGATGGGTGATGGAGAAGTAGCTAAGGCAAGACAGTTATTCTACCAGAGCAAAATCCCCACTTATGAGTTCCCTGAAGGAGCAATTAGAACATATTTATATATGTATCAGTATGCTCGTAATCTAGAGTCATTATATGAAACCCCTGAAGAACTACCACTTGACATGGGACCTTCTAAAAACTATCTAAAAACACTCATCCGCAAGGCAGTGAGGGCGGGGAGAACGGTTTTGACTGAGGAAACCTCAAAAAAGTTCCTGACAACATATGGAATCTCAGCGGCAACTGCATATGTAGCTAAAGATGCCAAAGATGCTGCTCGGATAGCATCACAGGGTGGTTATCCAGTGGTTATGAAAATATCCTCTCCCGACATAGTCCATAAATCAGACGTCGGAGGAGTCATGCTAAATATTTCTTCCGCTGACGAAGTAAGAAAGGCATTCAATGAAATAGTGGAAAATGCTAGGAAGTTCAAACCTGATGCTGAGGTCGAAGGGGTTAGCGTGCAGAAGATGATCACAAATTATGATTATGAACTTATTGTTGGGAGCAAAAAGGACTCAATTTTTGGTCCCGTAATAATGTTTGGCCTTGGAGGGATAGAGGCAGAGTTCTTTAAAGATATTGCGGTAGGATTACCACCTTTAAATCAGGTATTAGCTAGAAGACTGTTAGAACAGACCAAGATTTATAAGATGCTATCCCAGGGATTCAGAACCAGACCGCCCATTAACTTGCGACTGTTGGAGGAAACCTTAGTAAAGTTCTCAAACTTGCTCATCGATTTTCCAGAGATAGCAGAAATTGATATTAATCCATTAATTGTGACTAGTAATGCTGCTATTGCTCTAGATGCAAGGATAATTCTTGATGAAGAAGCAATACAAAAAGGAATACATGAATATGGCCATTTGATAATATCTCCCTATCCAACTAGATATGTCCAGCCCTGGAGATGTAAGGATGGAAGAGTTGTATTATTAAGACCCATCAGGCCTGAGGATGAATTACTCGAAAGGGAACTTATAGCAGGCCTATCAGAAGAATCTATGAGGTTTAGATTTTTCTACTTAATTAAATACATAACGCATGACATGCTCACCAGGTTCTGCAACATTGACTATGACCGGGAGATGGCTATCACAGCTGAGTATACCTCGAACGGTAAGAGGAGGAACGTGGGAGTTGGAAGACTGATAATTCAACCTAGTGGTGAAACAGGTGAATTTGCTGTTTTAGTTGCTGACGATTTTCAAGGTAATGGTTTGGGACTAAAACTCTCTGATATGCTGATAGGCATAGCTCATGAGAAAGGGCTCAAAAGTATCTATGGAATAGTGTTAAAGGATAATACGGCAATGTTAGGATTAGCAAAAAGGCTTGGGTTCGTGACACAGACTTATTCCTCAGACGAAATCAAAATAGTCTTGGAACTCTAGCAAAGGTAGAATGCACCATAGGGAAACTGAGACTAAAATGTTACCAAATTGGTTGATAACTACGGGCTTTACCATTCGACTTAGTTAGTTAATTTTACTTTCATTTTACCGGAGCGACCTAAACGCGAGGAAAGATGCAGCGTTTATAAAACAGAGCAATTTAAGGAGGGCAAAACTATGTCTAGGAAAAGTTTCGGAGAGCTTTTAATTGACCTGGCTAAATACAACTCAAGGGGCATAGCCATCACTTATGGGGACAGAAGAATCACCTGGAAGGAGCTAAACATCAAGGTAAACAGATTTGCCAATGCACTCACAGACCTCGGCATAAAAAAAGATGATCATGTTATCATCATGTTTCACGATTGTCCTGAGTTTATAGAATCAAATTATGCGCTCCAAAAGATTGGTGCCATACCAATTCCAATGAACTTTAGGTTTGTAGCAAGGGAAATCGAATATCAAACAAATCAATCCGACTCTGTTATGTTTATATTTGAGGACTTATTCCTGGAAGAGATAAATAATGCTCGACCTAATTTAAAAAAAGTTAAAAATTATATTTGCCTTGCGCGTGAAGGGAAAGCGATTCCCAAGGATATGTTGAATTATGAAGAGTTGATTTCTAAATACCCTTCAATTGAGCCATCTGTGTATACCACCGAAAACGATATTTGTACCATTTCTTATACCGGTGGGACCACTGGGTTACCTAAGGGGGTTGTACTAACTTACCACAATTTTTGGAATCTGACAGATGCTATGATGGGGGATCTGCTAAGTCGATTGATAGCAGATCCAAAGGTGAATATCGGCGATATGCTCAATAAATTATCACCGCTCCCGGGGCTTGGGTGGGTTATTGCTAAACTTATTAGTAATTTTGCTACGCGTCCGCTCACTGTAAGATTAATACCGCGCTTATTACCGCGTTTGTTTGGCACCCCAATTGCACCCATGCTAAATAGAATAACCGGTGGTTTCTCAATGTTCCTAAATATGCCCTTATTCCACATGGCAAATTATCAAGTATTAATGCTCGGACCTATGTCTGGGATGATGAGATATATACTGCGCACTAGCATCAGCTTTGATCCAAAAGAAGCGCTTGAGACCATCGAAAGGGAAAAACCCCTGATGGCAATGCTCGTCCCTACTCAATGGAAAAAAGTATTGGATTTCCCAGAGATAGGCAAATATGATAAAAACTCCTTTTTGATAGCTTTTACAGGAACCGGGGTCAATCCAGCCAAACAGAAGAAAAGAATTCTTGAAGCGTTTCCAAACTCTGTGGTTGTCGATGTCTTTGGACAAACAGAAATGACACCTGATACCTCGATAAGAATAGATTCCACTGTGGGTGGTCTAAGAGATAGAGCTGTTGGTAAACCTATATCCGGGGTTGAAATGCGCATTGTAAATGAGAATGGCGAAGATGTTTCACCAGGTGAGGCAGGAGAAATACTCTATCGCAGTGGTACGGTAATGAAGGAGTATTACGGGGATAGTGAAAAGACCGCTGAAGTAATGGAAGAAGGATGGTTCCACTCCGGTGACATCGGCTACCTTGATAAGGAGGGAGAGCTTATCATAGTTGATAGGAAGAAAGAGACCATCTCAACTGGCGGAGAGAAGGTCTACCCGTATGAGGTGGAGGAGATACTAGAATCACACCCAAAGGTAAAACATGCGTGTGTCATCGGTGCTCCGGACGAGACCTGGGGGCAGACTGTTCGTGCTGTGGTAGAATTGCAAGGGGGAGAAGAAGCGACTCAAGAAGAGATAATAAATTGGTGCCGGGACAAGATGACCGGCTTTAAGAGACCTAAATCAGTTATATTTACCGATTCCTTGCCTTTAAATCCTGTAGGGAAGGTCATGAGGAGTCAGGTGAAAGAAAAATATGGGAAGCCTTAAAAGATAGCTAAAATGAAAGGAAAAGGTCTTATAGCTGTATTAAAGGCCTTCCAGTATTATTGTTAATAGAGCACTGTAAAAATCAAGGGCTATATATGGATATTAAGATTCCAAACATGGTAAACTCACAGCTAAATTCCCCACCATCAAAATAACGCTATAACTGAAGATGAGGAGAAAGATAAAAGGAGGTGTTATATGGATTTCGAATTCACAGAGGAGCAGCGGATGTTCAGGGACGGTCTTCGAGACTTTATGCAACGGGAATATGCCCCCATAGTTGATAAACGGGACAGAGAAGGACCATTTACCAGAGAAGAGGAAATAGAGATAAATAAGAAGTTCCAAACGCTAGGAATCGGGCTTGACCCAGAAAGCATAAAGGCATTGCTAGACCCGGTATTATTCGCAATAATATCAGAAGAGGTGTCGAAGGTATGGCCAAGTTTATTACCCATTTCTGGCATGGGTGCCATTCCGGCACTTTTTATCCCACTAGCCTCTGATGATATGAAAGGCAGGTTGCTTCCCAGGCTTGAAAGTGGAGAATTCGTGGGAGCCTTTGCTGAGACCGAGCCAGAGGCAGGATGTGATACCCGAGACATTCAAACCACCGCCAAGCTCGACGGAGACTATTATATCGTTAACGGCACAAAAACCTGGATAAGCAATGCCGTAACTTGCGATACCGCATTTGTGGGCGTAAAAGATCCCCAAACAGGAGCACAGACCTTCCTCCTGATAGAGAAAGAGATTTCCCCATGGGAGACAAGCCCGCTACACAAGATAGGATGGAATGCCTCAGACACCGGGGAGATGTTCTTTGATAATTGTAAGGTTCCCAAGGAAAATGAGATGGGCACCATAATGAAAAGTGCTTTTGAAAAAGGCCAGACTTTACCAGTCTCAGGGGGATATATGAAATTGCTCACCACGATGACACCAACCAGCGCATTGCTCACCCTACCCAGAGCAGGAATGGGATTGATGTCAGTGGGGATAGCACAAGCAGCTTTCGAAGCTTCGGTAAACTATGCCAAGGAAAGAGTTACATTCGGCAAACCTATCGGCAAACACCAGCTTATCCAGAACATGCTCTATGAAATGAATCTTTTAATTGAGACAGCAAGACTTCTGGGATATAAAGCTGTTGATGCAATTAACAGAGGCGACCCAGATGCCAGGAGACTTTCAGCAATGGCTAAAGTGTATGGAGGTGAATCGGCGGTCAAAGTGACATATCACGCTATACAGATTCACGGTGCGAATGGACTTTCCCAGGAGTTGCCATTAGAGAGATACTTCAGGGATGCCAGAATGATGGTAGTTCCCGATGGCACAAGCGAGATGATGAAGTTAATAAGTGGTTACTCCATCCTGGGCAAGGGATTTTCAGCATACGCTTAAAGAACCTGAAGTGTGATACCCTTTTCTTCGGAGAATAAAAACAAGGGGAGTAGTTCCAGTCCGTGGTAACCACGCATGGGTGGATTTTATCAATCATAGAAGGCCTGAATTCTATGGCATGATTGGAAAGTCATAGAAATTCTCCGTAGAATCGTAATTAGAGTGATAACCAGGAAAGTAAAATTTCCTTGCGGTGGGCTTTTCCTAGAGGGGATACTAGGCATACCTGAAGGCATAGAGCCTTTCCCCGCAGTGATAATCTGTCATCCTCACCCACTCTTCGGCGGCAGTATGGATAATAACGTGGTAGTCAGCGTCTTTGAAGCGCTCGGACGAAAATCGCTCATCCCCCTCAGGTTTAACTTCCGTGGCGTAGGTGAAAGCCAAGGCGAGTTTAGCCACGGAATTGGCGAACGAGAGGACGTCAGGGCAGCAATCTCCTTTGTGACTTCCGTGAAGGAAATAGACTCACAAAGGATTGGACTCGTTGGCTATTCAGCTGGTGCTGGCTTCGCTTTGCCCGCTTGCTTCAACGACGACCAGGTTAAAGCCCTGGTGGCAATTTCCCCACCACTTGCTATGTTCGATTTCCAGTTCCTTAAAGGTTGCTCCAAACCCAAGTTTCTTCTCTCCGGGAGCGAAGACAATTTCACCCCTCCAGCTCAATTCCTTGAATTCTGCCAAAGCCTTCCCAAACCCAGGAAATGCGAGGAGGTTCGAGGAGCAGACCACTTCTGGTGGGGATATGAATCAACCGTCGCCACAAAAGTAGCTGCCTTCTTTGCCGAAGCACTATAATGCAAAAACTTATTGACGGTGCCCGGAAGTTGGGCATAAATCTCAATGACAAACAGATAACTCAATTTAAGCTTTACTATCAAGAATTGGTGAATTGGAACAAAAAGCTTAACCTCACCACGATAACAGATTACCAGGAAGTACAGATAAAACATTTCCTTGATTCATTAACCGTGACTTTGGCGTTGACAAAAGAAGAATTAAGACAACCTGGGTTCAGCATTATCGATATCGGCACCGGCGCTGGCTTCCCTGGCATACCACTTAATATCTTCCTTCCCGAATCAAGATTGGTGCTTCTCGACTCTAAAGCCAAGAAGGCGACTTTCCTTCAGCACATTATTGAGCAGTTGGAATTAAGCCATGCAGAGATAGTGGTTGGCAGAGCTGAAGAAATAGCCCACCAGCCACTACTCCGCCAAATTTTTACCTTAGTTGTCTCCCGCGCTGTAGCTTCCTTGCCCACGTTAGTGGAATTAGCATTGCCTTTTTGTCAAATTGGGGGTGAATTCGTAGCTCAGAAAAAGGGAGAAATTAAGCAGGAAGTAATTCAGGCAAGCAAAGCCATCGAGTCTTTAGGGGGGAAACTAAAGCAGGTAAAGAAAATAGAGCTGGAAGAACTCAGCGATGAGCGTTATCTAATAATTATTGATAAAATATATCCTACGCCGGAAAAATATCCACGGCATCCTGGTATACCAGTGCGACGCCCAATTTAAGGAGGTGAATAAAGATGTGGCGTAGAAGATCCTGGAGGTTTTATTTTGGCTTCCCCCCTTTTGGTTTCTACTTTCACGGGATAAGACCATTTCCAAGTAAAGAGGAATACCTCGGTATGCTTGAGGATTATAAAAGGGAACTGGAGGAGGAACTGAAGGAGGTGGAAAAGGAAATCGAGGAAATAAGAAAGAGCCCTTAACTTATTTTTGCTTTTTGCTTCACGCTTTCTTTATAATGAGATAGATATGGAGAAAGGCAGCTGGAAAGTTAAAACTGGCTTAGCACAAATGCTAAAAGGCGGGGTAATTATGGATGTAGTTACCCCGGAGCAAGCTAAAATTGCTGAGGACGCTGGCGCGTGCGCTGTTATGGCGTTGGAGCGAGTGCCCGCCGATATTCGTGCTAGTGGTGGTGTTGCTCGTATGGCCGACCCAACTATAATTACGGCCATAATGGAAACCGTAAGCATTCCAGTAATGGCCAAGTGCCGCATTGGGCATTTTGTTGAAGCTCAAGTGCTTGAAGCACTGGGGGTGGATTTTATTGATGAATCCGAGGTGCTCACCCCCGCCGACGAAAGCCACCATGTCTGGAAACATGATTTTAAGGTGCCTTTCGTTTGTGGCTGCCGTGATCTTGGCGAGGCATTACGTCGTATTGCTGAGGGTGCCGCTATGATTAGGACCAAGGGCGAGGCGGGAACAGGAAACATTGTTGAAGCGGTGAGGCATATGCGGGCAGTCCAAGATGGAATCCACAAACTTCAGGCTTTATCTAAAGAAGAGCTGGTAGCTGAAGCTAAGACCTTAGGTGGCCCCCTGGAGTTAGTCATGGAGGTCCATAACACAGGAAAGTTGCCCGTGGTAAATTTTGCTGCTGGAGGTATAGCCACACCGGCTGACGCTGCTTTGATGATGCAACTTGGAGCTGAAGGGGTATTTGTTGGCTCAGGTATTTTTAAGTCAAGTGACCCTCCAGCTAGAGCACGAGCAATAGTCAAAGCCACCACTCATTATCAAGACCCGGCAATTATTGCTGAGGTATCCAAGGGTTTAGGAGAAGCTATGCCCGGCCTGGATATAAAAACTATACCCCAACAGGAGTTGCTAGCTACTAGAGGCTGGTAGTGAGGATAGGTATCTTAGCCCTACAAGGAGATTTTGCCGAGCATATAGCAATGTTATCCCGCCTGGGTGTTGATGCTTTCCCAGTGCGCTTGCCTTCACAGATCAGTAACCTGGATGGTTTGGTAATCCCCGGCGGAGAGAGCACCACTATCAGCAGACTTATGGCAGAGTATGCCCTGGCTAAACCAATAAGAGAGCTGGCTTATCAAGGTTTGCCCATTTGGGGAACCTGTGCTGGCATGGTGCTTCTAGCCAAAGAGGTAACCAATTCAGCAAATGGAACCCTGGGAATTATGGATATTAAAGTTGAGCGAAATACCTTTGGGCGGCAAGTAGACAGCTTTGAGGCTGACCTCCCAATCCCTGCATTGGGCAATCATCCTTTCCATGGCGTTTTTATCCGAGCTCCGATAATTGAAGAGGCAGGACCCACAGTAGAAATATTATGTCAATTATCGGATGGCGCGATAGTGGCAGCTAGAGAGGAAAACTGCCTTGCTTGTTCCTTTCATCCCGAGTTAACTGATGACTCGAGATTTCATGAATACTTTCTCAATTTGACTAAGGAAGGTGTATTTGCGAAGAGAAATCACTGACGACTTAGACGCTCTACTTGATATTTTACCACCCCGTATTCGGGAAACACTTTGGCAGCAACACGACCGTAGCGAGCTAATAGAAGTAGTGCTAGATTTAGGGCGTTTCCCTGAAGCTCGCTTCCCCCACCGGGAACTGGTCATTAATTCCAAGGAAATTAGCCACAATGATATTGACTATGTGGTGTCACGAGTTGGTGAGTTTAGCGGAGACAACAGGGCCGGAATTGAACGCACCCTCCATCGCATTTCAGCAATACGGAATAGAAACGGCTATATAATTGGATTAACCTGCCGTGTAGGCAGGGCAGTGTTTGGCACTGCAAAATTGATACAGGACTTCGTTGAGTCAGGGGAAAGTGTTTTACTCCTTGGCAAACCAGGTATAGGCAAAACGACCATGCTAAGAGAAGTAGCCCGGGTGCTAGCCGATGACCTCAAAAAACGTGTTATCGTGATTGACACTTCTAACGAGATTGCCGGAGATGGTGATATTCCTCACCCTGCTATCGGACATGCCAGGCGAATGCAAGTAGCCACTCCTGACAAACAACACGCAGTAATGATCGAAGCAGTGGAGAATCACATGCCTGAAGTCATTATTATTGATGAAATAGGCACTGAGCTTGAGGCTCAAGCGGCTCGAACTATTGCTGAACGTGGAGTGCAACTGATAGGCACAGCACATGGAAATACACTGGAGAATCTAATACTGAATCCCACTTTGTCCGACCTTGTTGGAGGGATACAAACGGTTACCCTTGGAGATGAAGAAGCAAGACGGCGTCGCACCCAAAAATCCATCCTGGAACGTAAAGCGCCGCCTACCTTCGATGTAGTGGTCGAAATCGTTGATTATTATAAAGTAGCCGTTCACCCCAGTGTTACCGAATCTGTGGATGCTGTCTTGCATCAACAGCCAACTCAGACAGAACTTCGCTGGATAGATGAACAAGGAAATGTAAATAAGGGGAAAATGGCTATGCCTTCGTTACCAACAAGTATGCCCAAAAACCATGACGAACAGCTATTGCGCCTTTATCTCTTCGGGGCTAATCGCTCCCGATTGGAACAAGTCGCTGAAGAAAAACGAAGAGAAGTAAGAATAGTTACTGACTTTAAACAAGCTGACCTTTTCCTCACCATCAAAAGCTATTACAACCGAAAACCCCAGAAAATAAGAGATGCTGAAGCACTTGGCATTCCAATCTATGTTCTCAAGAGCAATAATGCTAACTATATGCGACAATGCTTGGATACGTTATATCCCACTGACTCCCCATCTCCTTACATCCAGCATGTACAACATCTATTAGCTAAAAGCCGAGAACTTGACTCCGAGACTCAGAGAATAAAGTAACATCGCAAATAAGGGAGTTAAAGGTAGTCTTTTGAGCCTATTTATTACCTTTGAAGGCGGCGAGGGCTGTGGGAAGAGCACCCAGGCTAAGGCTTTATACCAGAAGCTGCAGCAGGAAAATCTTCCTGCAGTGCTGATACATGAGCCTGGAGGAACAACACTGGGTGAGGAAATTAGGAAAACGCTAAAACGGAAAACAGAAATTATTCACCCCAAAACTGAATTGCTCCTCTTTGCTGCCTCGCGTTCTCAATTAGTTGCCGAGATAATCCAGCCTGCCTTAAAGGAAGAGAAAATAGTCATTTGCGACCGCTTTAGCCATTCCACTATTGCTTATCAAGGATATGGACGGAAGCTTGATCTGGCTACTGTGAAAATGGTCAACAACCTGGCAACTCATGGGATAAAACCCGACATCGTTATATTTTTAGATTTATTGCCGGAAGAAGGATTAGCGCGAAGGGGAAAGCTATTAGACCGGTTTGAGTTACAGGAATTGTCATTTCACCGCCAAGTAAGACAAGGCTATCTTAAAATGGCGGCAGATGAGCCTGACCGCTGGTTAGTAGTAGATGCTACACTACCCAAGAAGAAAATCTCCGAAATAATTTGGGGAAAGGTCAATCACTCGCTAGTGGGAAAGGGATACCTGTAAGCCATGTGCAGAGAACGAGTAATTGTAGCACTGAGTGGAGGAATGGACTCCTCGGTAACTGCCCTATTACTTAAAGAAGCTGGTTACGAGGTCAGCGGAGTATACATGCGCCTATGGAACACTCTACACTCCGCATATC